>JACCDO011757459.1_pt1 | contig 14290 bp, 12 predicted proteins | sample 7446101 | NCBI WGS metagenome assembly JACCDO01 (sample SAMN15323440, study PRJNA562643) | freshwater metagenome | isolation source: river surface water | place: USA:Blue River Watershed | collected 2017-08-16
ACTCCAAGGGGCTATTTTCCATGGACGCATTGCAAGTCGAAGCAAAAACATTGAGGGGACTCTCCTGTCACCAAAACTCAGGTCATCATGACCGCATTTTCTTCCAAACTAATCCGCCCATTCCTCAAGGTAAGGGCTTTTTTTCGAACTCTTCTCACAATTTCCCGATCGTGAGTTGCTACGACTACGGTGGTTCCACCGAGGTTCGCCTTCAGAAAAAGATCCATGATGGACCAAGTGTGCTCTTGATCCTGAGAACCCGTTGGCTCGTCTGCAAGAATCAGCTCGGGCTCTCGCACGAGTGCCCGAGCAACCGCAACTCGTTGCGCCTCACCCCCGGATAAAGTCCCAGCTCGTCTCTCTTTCTTAGAGGAGATCCCCAACCGCTCTAGGGTCGAAAGCGTTTTTTGACGCGCTTCTGCACTCAACCAAGCGCGTCCCCCCGAAAGGCTGAGCGACAATGCCACATTGTCAAAAACAGAAAGATCCGGAATCAATTGGATCCCCTGTGGAATGTAACCAATCATTCTTCGAATCGCTCGAAGTCCAGACGGAGAGACCTGATTGAGGTCCTGCCCAAACAGCGAAAGCTTCCCTGATGAGGGGGCTTCTTCGGTTGCTAAAATCCTTAAAAGTGAGCTTTTTCCAGCACCCGTGCCTCCCACGAGGTAAACAAAGTCCCCTCGCTTGAGCTCAAAATTAAGGTGATCGAGGACCTTGGTCTGTCCTTGATAGACTTTACAGATTTGCGAAAGTGAGACCATCGTGCCCCCCCTTTCAGGAGAACTCAGAATCGCTGAGGAGGCAAGTTTTGCTCGGCCACCCAGAAAGAGTCTCTCTTGAATTGCACCGAAGGTTTCTTGACACTCCCAAAGCACCCCTCTTAGAAAACCCTTCATGAACCTATCGGCGCGGTCTTTTACACCTTCGATCAGAGCATTTTTATGTTTTGGATTCAGCTTGTTCGGAGTCGTCTCGGACTCACAGGGAGCTGCGAGCATACCGCACACTTGGGCCCCAGCGCTCAAGCAAGCCATCGGTACTGCCTACGAGCCAGCCGGTCGCGCACTGTCTCCTGTCTGGTTTACGGTGGCCGAGGGGATTTTGACGGAAGTGTTCTACCCGAGAGCGGACCAAGCTCAAGTGGGAGATCTGCAATTCATCATCACTTCGGGCGCACCCGGAAAACACACTTTCTCAGAGCAAAAGCGGGATACCGTCTCGCGGGTTGAGTTCGCTGACGGATCGTCCAGCGATGTGCGGATTTCCGGTGAAGCCAAAGACGGGAGCTACCGATTTGTCCAAACACTCGCGACGGACCCTGCCAACCCTGTCCTCCGAATCAAAACCCGGATCGAGTGGAGCGCGCAGCCAAACGGAAATCCCAATCGAGTCTTCATCCTCTTCAAGCCCGCGCTCCGAAATACGGGAAACAGCGACCGCGCATGGGTCACTTCCGACTACTTAGCAGCAGAAGAGTTGAAGATCGCGAACGAACGATTTCCCAGCGCAGGCACCGTCCTACTATCCGACCGCGGATGGCTGCGGACCTCCGCAGGAGTCGTCGGCGTCAGTGACGGATGGCAACAGCTCAAGAAAACTGGAAAACTGACAGACTTCTCTAAGCAAGCGGGGCCCGACTCGGTTGCTCTCACGGGCGAACTCGAAGTGCCCGCGGGTGACTCTTTCGAGTTCGAACTCACAGTTGGCTTTGGCCCAACCGCGCGCGACGCGCTTCGTTCCGTTCAGCGCTCCGAGGTTCGCTCTTTTGAGCAGATCCAAGCGGACTACAATCGAGGATGGGAACACTATCTTTCGACACTCAAACAAAACTCCGCTGGTGCTGCAGAAATTCTGAAGGAAGAGTTTCTGAAAAAGTCCGCTCTCATCTTAAAAATGCACGAGGACAAACAAAGCCCCGGGGCACTCGTGGCTTCCCTCTCTAAGCCCGGAATTCCCGACGCAGATCGATCTCAAGAAGGGACAGGAGGGTACCACCTCGTTTGGCCCCGAGACTTGTATCACTCCGCGATGGGTCTGCTGGCAGTCGGCGATCAGACCACTGCCCTTCAGGTTCTCAAGTACTTGGCTCAAAGCCAGAAAAAGGATGGTTCTTGGTCTCAAAACTACTGGATCGATGGAACACCCTACTGGCAGGGACTTCAGCTCGACGAAGTCGCATTCCCCATCTTGCTTGCAGGTAGGCTGATGAAAGAGGGTGCAATACAAACGCCCGAGCAGAAACAAATCGCACTCACGCTCGTCAAAAAAGCGGCGAACTTCATCGTTCAAAACGGGCCCTACAGTCCGCAGGATCGTTGGGAAGAAATCGGAGGTTACATCCCGAGTACACTCGCTGCACAAGTTGCAGCACTTTGGATTGCAGCTGACCTTCTGGGTGATCTCGAAATTCAACGAATCGCTGCAAATTGGGACTCGCAAATTGAACGCTGGACCACTGCTCCTCGCGGGAGCCCTTACGGAGAAGGATACTTTGTTCGATCCTCTCCCAGTGGTACGCCCTCACTCGATGAGATCCTCAATCTTGCGAACGGGGCTGGCTCTGCAAGAGCGGTTGAGATCATCGATGGTGGATTCCTCGAACTCGTTCGCTTGGGAATCCGGAGTCCCGGACATCCTGCGATCCAAAAGACTCTCGAAGTCTACGACTCGTTTTCTCCTGAGGTCAGCGAAGCGTCTGATGTTCGCTATTCCTCGTCGGTTGCCAGTGCACACCGCCGGTATAATAGAGACTTTTATGGAGAATCCCGAGAAGGAGGCTTTTGGCCTCTTCTCGCTGGAGAAAGAGGCATGTACGCTCTAATGAACGGAGACCGATCAAGAGCCATTGCGCAGTTGCGTCTCATGCAAGCACACTCCCTTCCCTCGGGAATGATTCCAGAGCAAACGACCGAAGCGCATCGTCAAACTTCTGTCGGCAAAGGAGTCGCCTGTCCACTTGCATGGGCTCATGCCGAAGCACTGGTTCTCGCGCGGAGTCTCGTGGAGGGAACCTCTTTTGACCGTCCAGAATTCTCAAAAAAAACCGGCCAACGTAGCCAGTAACTCGAGTCAGCCGCAAACCCGATTTCCGAAGGAATGGCAGCGTTCCCTTCTTTTGATTTTGGCATACGGCGCTTGGTCTTGGTTTTTCAGACTTCTTTCGCTGACTTGGATCACGCACGGTCTGAGAGACTCTCAAGCGCGGCTTCAGGATATCAGCGAAACTTTTTTCATCAATGAGCTCGTCTTCGCAGGCTTTGGAAGCATCGCTTTCATTCTCCTGTGGAGATCCCTCAGCCCAATCCGACACCCCAGCTACGCAGACTTCTTGACCTCGTACCGGATCGAAAAAGGATTTCTACCCGGCTTCAAGTCTGGAGCGATCCTTGCGACCACACTTTTGGTGGTTCTTGCCGTTTTCGGTTTCCACCAAGTCATCGGTTTCTACTTAGACTGGGAGGAAAGCCCCTCCGTCCTGCTCGGATTTCTGATTCGAAGCGCGAGCTTGATTTCGCTCATCTATTGCGAGGAGTTCCTTTTCCGGCATCGAATACTTCCCTCATTCCGGCTTCAGTTCGGCGATTCGATGGCCGCCCTCCTCTCGAGTATTTTGTTCGTAGGCATCAAGAATCTTCAATTCGAGCTCGGCCTCCTTCAGTCGGTTGTATTGATGGCGGTCTCTTTGCACTTGGTTCGTCGTACTTTCCTCAAGGGGAACTTTGCCAATGGAGCAGGACTCTTTGCAGGGCTCTTGTTCGTCATTCACCCTCTTGCCAGTCTTCCCATTTTTGGCAACGATTACCAGGGTCTGTTTCTCATCAAAAGTCAGGGACTTGAGGGAATCGAACCCACTGCCTCTCGCTGGATTTCTGGCGGAGCTGGGGGACCCTTTGGTAGCATCCTCTTTCTCGTCCTTTTGGGGCTGATTACCCTTTACCTAGAAAAGCCAGATTTGTTTCGACTCCCTATCCCTAAGTTCCGCACTTCAAAAACCTAGAGAAAATAACCATGATCTCGACCGCACTTGCCGCATCCACTGAAATCAGCAAAGCACCCACGACCCATTTGGGAGTGTGGGATCTCGTCACCCAATCGGGCATCGTCGCTCAACTGGTTCTCCTCAGTTTGGTTTTGGCCTCTGTTGTTTGTTGGGCCGTCATCATTGGGAAATCAAAAGCGTTGAAAAGGGCAAAGTCAGAGAACTCGGAGTTTCTCAACTTGTTTTGGCACGGGAAAAACCTAGAAGAGATTTTTCAATCAAGCGACCGATTCAGGGATTCCCCCGTCGCATCGGTTTTCAAAAGCGGAATCCGAGAACTCAAGAAGGTTACCTCTAATGATGCACGCACGCTCGATGAGTATGGCTTGACCAATATCGAGAGGGCCCTGGCAAGAACCGCCAACACTGAAATCTCAGTTCTCGAAAAACAAGTCGGCATGCTGGCGACCACTGCAAGTGCCGCTCCGTTTATCGGACTTTTTGGAACGGTCTGGGGAATCATGAACTCGTTTCAAAGCATCGGCCTATCGGGAGCTGCGAATCTCGCCGTGGTCGCCCCTGGGATCTCCGAAGCTCTCGTAACAACGGCTGCTGGCATCGCTGCTGCAGTGCCAGCGGTCATCGCTTACAACCACTTTGGGCTTCAAATCCGAAGAATGGCAGTCGACATGGACATCTTCACTCAAGACTTTCTCAACATTCTCCAACGCAGCGTGATTCAGCAAAAAAAGACGAGCTCAGAGGCGCACCACTCCTAAAACAAAAAGGAAACTTCTCCCATGGGAATGAGTACCAAAGGATTTCAGACTTCCGCTCGTAGCGGAACCCATACCGCTCTCGCAGAAATCAACGTCACACCGTTGGTCGATGTCATGCTAGTACTCCTCATCGTCTTCATGATCTCAGCTCCACTGATGCAACAGGGTGTTCAGGTCGACCTTCCCAAAGCGAATGCTGGAACGCTGAGTGAGACTCCAGAACAACTCACTCTCGTGATCACCCCGAAAAAACAGATTCTCATCAACGGTAGTGCGATCCAACCTGGCAGCCTCAGGGCCCGACTCGATGCAATCGTTGCGGTGAAGCCAGAATTGGAAGTGGTCATACAAGGTGACGCTGGCGTCGCTTATGGCTTCATTGCTCAAGTCATGGCCGAAGTGAAACGAGCCGGAATTCACCGAGTGGGCCTCGCTACCTCCCAAGCGGACCCCAATCTGGCCATCTAAACACGAGGGTAAAGCGAATCATTCATGAGTTCCCACTCCAGTGACCCAAATTTGATCACTCCTCCTCGCACCTCCACTCCCCTCGATGAGGAGAATGATCTGCCACGGGGTTTGGTCTATTCGCTCCTGGCACATGGCTCCCTCATTTTATTGGTGATGCTGAAAAGTCTTATTTTTCCGAGTAATCCCACCCCACTCATTCCCACTTTGAGAGTGGATATCGTGGGTCTTCCCGACCAGCTGAAGTCTGAAAAAGGGGGCACACCACCGCCTCCCTCAAAAGAGCTTCAGGAGGCGTTGGCACAAGCCGAAAAAGCAGCAAAAGAACTCCAACTCGATACTCCGCCTGTTAAGCCGCGTAAGCCCGATCCAGTACCGGAACCGGTGACTAAAAACGAAATGGCGATTAAAAATAAGACCGAAAAGAAATCGCCTTCTTTGGAGAAAGCAGACTCTAAAAAACGACAGGAAAAGATGACGAGCGCGATCACTCGTATGAAAGCGCTTCAAAAAATCGCCAGTGAGACCAGTGAGAATGCCCCTTCTCCTGAAGCCGGAGGAGTCGCGCTTAAGGGAAATAAAATCTCAAAAGGACACTCGCAGGCGGGTGAGTTTACGGAGAACTCCGAAAGCGGATATTTGGAAAGGTTGCGCGATCGTCTATCAGACCGCTGGTCTCTTCCAGTCTGGGTCGCGCGAAAAAACCTCTCCGCTCAGGCGCAAGTCTGGATTGACCGCAGAGGGCAGCTCATCCGATTTGAGTTTAAACGAACGTCTGGAAACCCCCAGTTCGATGAAGCGGTAAAATCGACCATTCTCTCCAGTCAGCCGTTTCCAGCCCCCCCACGCGAGCTCACTGGAAGCTTGGAGTCAAACGGCATTTTGGTGGGATTTCCCCTTTAGAGAAATAACAGTGAAACGGGCCCGCAACGTAAAGGAAAAAGGTCATGAAATTCAAAACCAAACTCAGACTCATCCCCTTCTTGGCGTGCCTATTTGTAGGAATTCTACCGCTAAAATCGGAGGCGCAGCAGCAGTACATTTCAGTCGGACAAGCGAAGGCTCGAAAGTCGATTCTCGCATTTCCTGAGATAAGACTTCCAGACGGAGCCACTTCGCCCGCGATTCCGGCGAGTAAGAAAATCAGCGAAACCTTTCTCTCAGACATCGCTTTCACAGACCTTTTCAAAGTGATGGGATCCGCAGCTTATATCGAGAAGAAGGAAACTTCCGGCATCGTGCCTGGGAGTTTTAAGATGAGCGACTGGACTTCAATCGGAAGCGAGTTTCTCGTGAAATCTGCTCTCACATCCGACAAGGGCAACCTCACTCTGGAAGCCTATCTTTACGAAACCGCGACTGGGAAAACGGTTTTGGCGAAAAAGTATGTCGGCGTCGCGCAAGATGCGCGTTTGATTGGACATCATCTTGCGACCGACGTCCTTCAGTCCCTCACAGGGCAGCCCGGAGTTTTCTTTTCAAAGATCGCAATGGTCTGTGACCGAGGTGGAAAACAAAAAGAAGTCTACTTGATGGACTTCGATGGATCTAACGTTAAACAGCTCACACAACATCGCTCCATTATCTTGGGGCCCGCATGGAATACAGATGGAACGAAACTGGCCTACTCTGCTTACACTAAGCGGAAGGACAACCTTCGAAATTTGGACCTCTTTGAATTCGACTTCAAAACTGGCCTGATCCGGGTCATTTCAAATCGCAAGGGCACCAACAGTGGTGCCAGCTACTCCCCTAAAGATGGGACGCTCGCTATGACGATGAGTTTTCTCGGAAACCCCGAGATCTTCTCGTTTGATCCCATCACAAAAGGAGTGACTCGCCTCACCCATTCGATGGGAACCGATGTCGATCCAGCTTGGAGTCCTGACGGAAAGAAGCTCGCATTCGTCTCGAGCCGTACAGGCGCGGCAATGGTCTTTTCGATGAATGCGGATGGCAGCGATGTGAAAAGGCTCACCTTTGCGGGGCAATACAATGCGACTCCAAACTGGTCTCCAGATGGGAAAAAGCTGGTGTTTGCGGGCTGGATCTCCGGAAGATTTGATATTTTTACGATGAACTCGGATGGCTCGGTCATCGAGAGACTCACAAAGGACCAAGGAAACAACGAAGACCCTTCGTACAGTCCAGATGGAAACGCGATTGTCTTTAGCTCCAACCGAGCGGGACAAAAAAACATTTATGTCATGAATACGGACGGGAGCTTTGTAAAGCGACTCACCTTCGGTCTTGGCAACTGTGTCAGTCCGCGTTGGGTGAACTCGATCCCGCAACTCATTCAAAAATAATCAAAACCAAGCCCTTGAACACGAAGTGAATTCCTGATTGGGACTGGAAGGAGGACCCAGTGAGTCTCAAGGGGCTCACTATTGTCTCTTGGGGCGACCGGTTATGCTGTGAAGGCATCTATGTCCTCGATTACAACGGCGGAACGCCCCCTCAAACCTCAGGAGTGATCGAAAATGGCACTTGAAAACACCTTCAGCCCCTCTACTTCAGGAACAGGTACACCCGGTGGCTTCTCGACCCTGCGCTCTGAGGAAATTCAGGAGCGGTTGAGGAAGCAGTATTTGATGAGACTTTCACAACGATTGCGGAGACTCCGAAAAGACCTCGTCGACCGCAACTGGCAGATCATCCGTTCCGAGTGCAAACAGCTCAGCTCGAGTGGCGAATCTTTTGGCTTCCCCGAACTCACTGCAATGGCAGCTCGAGTGGAAATTCTGATCCCCGAAGGAGAGAAGTCGCGCGCGAAGGGACTGCCCGAAGCAAAAGACGCCGTTGAAAATCTGATTTTCAAAATGGACCAAATCCTTTTGGAAAGTGGACTATCCGTTCAAAAACTTTGAAATCCCACACTCAGTTCCGCTAACCTTTTGAACATATGGAAAAAGATGTGCGGCATACGATCGTTGTGGGCGTCCAATGGGGCGATGAAGGCAAAGGGAAAGTAGTTGACCTACTGAGTGAGAGGTCTGACACCATCGTCCGCTACCAAGGCGGAAATAACGCCGGACACACACTCGTAGTGAAGGGAAAAAAAACAGTTCTCCACTTGATCCCTAGTGGGATTCTTCACCCTCGGACCACTTGCTTGATTGGTAACGGAGTGGTTCTGGACCCTTGGGTCTTTTTCGAGGAAGTGAATCAACTCATCACAGCGGGAGTGCTCAGCCCTGAAAACGCTTCCCAAAGAATCAAGATCTCCGATCGAGCGACCTTAATCCTTCCTTATCACCGACAACTCGATCTTCTCCGAGAGTCCCATGCTTCAAAGAAAGCGAAACTCTCGCAAACAGCTGCGCAAATTGGAACCACAGGTCGGGGCATTGGCCCTGCCTATGAGGACCGTACTGCCCGGCGCGCGATTTTAGTGGAAGATCTCCTTCGACCCACACTCTTAAGGACGAAAGTCGAGCGCGCACTTGAGGAGAAAAATGCGTTATTTCACTCCCTTTACCAAGCCCCACCGGTAGAGCTCGAACCCTTAATGATCAGTCTGATCGAAATGGGAGAAAAGCTCCGTCCGTTTTTGACGGATGTCAGACTTGACCTTCGAAAAGCACACACCGATGGAAAACGGATCTTGTTTGAGGGCGCCCAAGGTACCCTCCTCGATGTCGATCATGGCACTTACCCTTACGTCACTTCCTCCAACACGATCGCCGCTGGGGCAAGCACGGGCACCGGATCCGGCTTGGACATGAGAGCGAGAGTACTCGGAATCGTTAAAGCCTACACCACTCGAGTGGGAACTGGCCCGTTTCCGACAGAAATCGAAAACACCGATCCCGTTTTGGCCGAGAGCATTCGGCAAAAAGGCGGAGAGTTTGGTGCAACCACGGGACGCACTCGGCGAATCGGTTGGCTCGATCTCGTTGCGATCAAATACGCAGTGGAAGTCAACGGGATCGATGGTCTCGCACTCATGAAGTCAGATGTGCTGACCGGAATGAAAGAGATTCGCGTTTGTACTCAGTACAAAGTGATTCGAAACGGGAGGCCTCAACTCATCGGAGATTTTCCTGGTTCGTTGGAAGATCTCGAAAGTGCAGAGCCACAGTACGAAACTCTTCCCGGCTGGAATGAGTTGGGAGCCCATTCGATTCCTCAATCGTTCGCAAATTACATCCAATACATCGAGAATTTCCTCGGTATTCCCGTCGTTCTCGTGAGTTACGGTCCTGGAAGAGAAGAGTCGATTCTCAGGGATCCCCACTTTTTTTAAAAATAACGTTGCAGGAGGAAAATAGCTCTGATAGCAGAGCAATCACTTCGAACGTCGGTGAGTCATTAGCTCAGTTGGTAGAGCATCACACTTTTAATGTGAGGGTCGATGGTTCGAGCCCATCATGACTCACCATTTTCGAATCCTTCCTCTCAAAAACTTTTCTCAAAGTTTTTCGAAATAAAAATTCCAAATCAAAAACTGATTCACTAGGTAGGCAGCATGGAAGCACTCACCCTACAAGACCTCTCCGCGATCGGATTTCTCGTTTTTCTCGAAGGAATCCTCTCGATCGATAACGCTCTGGTCCTCGCGATGTTGGCGCGGGGTTTGGAACCGAAGCTTCAGCGAAAAGCGCTGACGTATGGTCTGGTGGGAGCGGTAGTCTTTCGTTTTTTCTCCCTCTTCATTGTTTCCCAGCTGATGAAGTGGACGTGGGTTAAATTCGTCGGAGGTGCATACCTCCTCTTTATCGCGATCAAACACTTTGTGGCCGGCGAGAAATCGCATGAGGACCAACAGACCGCTGCGAGAAGTTTTTGGAAAACTGTCCTCGTGATCGAACTCACCGACGTTGCGTTCGCAGTCGACTCGATCCTCGCTGCAGTCGCGGTTTCAAATAAATTCATCGTCGTCTTCATCGGTGGGGTGCTGGGAATTGTGATGATGCGATTTGCGGCATCCGCATTCTTGAAACTTCTCAATCGCTTCCCCGGCTTTGAGTCGACCGCTTACCTGCTTGTCCTTCTGATCGGCGCCAAACTCTTCATCGATGGCTTCCACTTCGAGGCCGTTGATTTTCATTCCAGTTCCAATCCTGCTTTCTGGATTTTCTGGTCATCCATGCTCGGCTGTATTTTCTATGGCTTCCTCCCTCGCAAGCGAAACCGTGAAACCCGTGAGACGGAGAAGGCAATCGCAGCTGAAGAGCAAGCGATCAAAAAGCTGTCGCACTGATAGACTCAGGCTCCTGAGGTTTGGGGACCCTGAGATCGCGGTTGAATCTCACGCAGAGCTCGTTTCCCCACCCGGACGAACCGACTTCTGCGTCTGTGAACTGAAGCTCAGCACCTTGCGCGCGTAACAAACCTCTAGCGAGATAGGGTCCCAGATTCAACTCTCCCCGGCTGTGATCTCCGGACTCCCCTGCACCATACGGATCAAAAAGATTTAAAAGCTCCTCTGACGAGAGACGTCTACCCGGATCCTGCACTCGGAGCACCCAGTTCTCTTGATCATCCCGTTTCAAGCTCACCCGAATCACGCCTCCTCCTTGCGACCGCTTCATGGAGGACTCAAGAAGGTGAGTGATCGCTTCCCGGGTTCGGAGGGGATCCAAACTCATCGTTGCCGTCACAGGTAGATCGAGATCGATCACGACTCCCAGCCCCTCCGCGGGCAAACTCAACTCCTGTTCTATCAATTGGGTCAGAAGTGGGCAAAGGTCTGTCTCAACCGTGTGCAGATCAAGCTCACCTTCCTGAATCTGAAGAAGATCGGAGAGATTGCGTACTTGATTCTCCATCCTTCTCAGCTGCCCCAACGAGTAGTCGAGATAGACCTGTAGCCTGAGCTGGACATCCGCCATCGACACCTCGGGCTGGCGCTGAATCGAGGAAAAGAGACGCCCCTGAAGCTGTACCGATCCCGACAATGCCGTCAAAGGGGCCCGCAACTCGTGGACCACCCACGCCAAAAATCGATCTCGCAACTTCAACTGACGCAAACACTCAGAAAGTGACGAAGCGGGGTCCACCATCCTCTCTGTGAAAAGCAAAACTTGGGCTCAACTCCTGCTCTGCTTCACCCAATTTCTGCAATTCATACGCCGACACCGACTGAATTGTTAAATAAGGTCGAACGTCCTTAAGGAAAATGGGAGCGTCAACCGAACGACACTTTATGGAGAACCCACAGACGCCTCCGTCCTCCACTCCGATTCGAGCGCTGATCGCCGGATTCTTCATTGGCTTGATCATCGCAGGACTGCAGTCCCTCCGGACACATCCCGAATGGCGAGCCGCTTTTCTGCGAGAGACCCAGCGTACCCCCGCTACGCAGCAAGAGGTTAAGGCGAGCACCCCAGAACCGTCTTCACTCTCCCCGCAAGATCCTCCGCGCTGAATGGCTTGACCACATAGTCATCCACGCCTGCGCCCCAAGCTTCTGTGAGTACAGCTTGACCACTCTTTGCTGTGACCATCACAAAACGGAGTTTCGTCAGACTGGGCTCGGCACGAATCATCCTCAGGAGATCAACTCCAGACATCCCCGGCATGTTGAGGTCCGCGATCACGAGATCGTAAGGAGAATCGGTTGCTTTCGAGTTCACGTTCTTACGAATCATCTCCATCGCAGATTCCGCATCCTCCGCTTCGTCAACACTCCGAAAGCCATGTTCCGCAAGCATCCCTCTCAGAATTGTGCGTACGGTAGGCATATCATCCACAACAAGTATTCTGATCTGCTCCAAAGCTCTTTCCTTCACACGGAACTCCCGTATCCTCGAATAGATAACCTTAGTTCTTAGCATCGCGGGACACTACGAAAGGGTCGAGTCCTCCATGAAAAAAAAGATCTGGCTCCTCCAATTGCCTGTTATTTTTTTGACGGTTTTTCTCTACATGGTCGTTCGACTCGGAACTGATGGCTACTTAGAGTCGGCTTTTCTGCGTGAAAATGTGTTCAATCCGTTGCGGTCATTTCAGGGACTCGTCACCAACATCAAATTTGTGACTCGCGGACCCGAAAAACCAAAAAATAAAATCGTGATCGTCGAAGTCGATAGTAAATCGCTGAGTGAGCGCGGTCGTTGGCCGTGGCACCGGGATCAAACAGCACACTTGATCGAACAAATTTTTCAAGCCGGAGCAAAAGTAGTTGGAATGGATATCGTGTTCTCCGAGCCCGATCAACGCGTGTCACCTGAGATGCGTTCCGTCTTGGGTGCCTTCAAACTTGAGCACCTTGCTGAAGACCTGGAAACAGACCGCCTTCTGTCACAGACCATTTTTAACCACCGTGAGAAACTCGTTCTCGGCTGGGCCTCTGAAAATCACTGTACCCCTGCCCTAAACACTTCTGAAATCTGTCCGGTGGGGTTGGAAGATCAAGTTCAACCCAACCCAGAGGGCTACGAGCGATTCGCTTATCAGCAAAAAGGTCCCCAAATCAGACCTTATCTGGACGAACCTCGCCTTCCCTTCGTGACCATGATGGATATGATTCCGAACTACTCGGAATTCACAACCCCAGCTGAGCACGCGGGTTACTTTCAGGCCTTTCCCGATCCAGACGGATACATCCGTAAAGCAAGTATCCTCATGAGCGCGCGAGGAAAAATCTTTCCCCCGCTCGCAATGAAAATGGCTGCTCTGGGACTAGGCGAATCACCTGAGATCGAACTCGCCGAAGACTTTGGTGTCAAACGTGTGCTTCTCACTCAGTCTGGTCGCGATATTCCGGTGAGTCGGCAAGGGGCGATGGAAATCAACTTCCGGGGACCTGGTTACACTTTCACCTTTGTCAGTGCGACCGACCTCATGGGCTCCGAGGAGACCCACCCTTTTATCCAAGTGTCCGATGGAGCGAAGTCGGTCGATCTCCCGCGCGCGGAGGCCTATCAGCTCCTAAAAGACGCTTATGTCATTGTCGGGGTGACCGCCTTGGGCGTCTTCGACCTTCGCCCCATGCCGTTTGACCACATGGCCGTCGGAGTCGAGGGACACGCCCACATTTTGGACAATCTTCTCAGCGGAGACATGTTTGACATCAAACAGAGCAACAGTCTCTGGCTTCTCTTCATCCTCTCGATTGGCGCGATGGTTTTTGCATTTACCATTCAGCGCCTTGAGTCTGTACCCGGGCTTCTTCTGTTTTTGGGTGTAATTGGAGCGATGCTGTTTATTGACATGAAGATCCTTTTTGCCAATCGAATCAACTGGAACACCAGTTTGGTCTACAGTGAGTTCGCCCTGATCTTCACTTCCACCATCGCCATCAAGTACATTCTCGAAGAACGAAACAAGAAGTTCATTCGAGGTGCGTTCTCCAAGTACGTCGCTCCCGCGATTGTCGATAGCATTCTCAAAGATCCAACGAAACTCACTGTTGGGGGTGTCAAAAAGGACGTCACCATTCTCTTTTCGGACATCCGGAGTTTTACCTCTTTTTCAGAACAGATGGACGCGAAGGCGCTGGCCAACTTCCTCAACGACTATCTGGGGATCATGACTGAAATTGTCTTTGAAAATGAAGGCACTCTCGACAAATACATCGGTGATGCGGTCATGGCTTTCTGGGGTGCACCACTCGACCAACCCATGCATGCACTGAACGCTTGTAAAGGCGCCGTCAAAATGCAGCTGGCACTCGACGAGCACCGCCAGAGATTCAAGACTCAGTACACTGTGCCGGTCAATATCGGGATCGGGATCAATACCGGCGCAGTGACCGTTGGAAACTTAGGATCCGAGAGGATCTTTGAATACACGGTGATCGGTGACCATGTGAACTTGGCCTCTCGCTTAGAAGGACTCACTAAAGCTTATGGTGCCGGAATTCTGACGACGCGATTCACGTTTGATTCGATTCAAGAAACAGGAGGCGAAGTCCCAGCTCACCGAGTCCTCGACTTTGTGAAGGTCAAAGGCAAAAAGAATGCCGTTGAGCTGATTCAAATATTCCATAAACCCGTCAAAGCCGAGGGGCTCGCTGCTTTTGAAGCGGCTCGCGTCCTCTACGCGTCTCAACGTTGGGACGAGGCGATTACGCAATTCGAGAAGGCCGCCCCGCTGATCGGGGATCCAGTGG
>JACCDO011147650.1_pt1 | contig 14287 bp, 16 predicted proteins | sample 7446101 | NCBI WGS metagenome assembly JACCDO01 (sample SAMN15323440, study PRJNA562643) | freshwater metagenome | isolation source: river surface water | place: USA:Blue River Watershed | collected 2017-08-16
GCCCGCAACTTTTTTCATAGCCTTAATCTGTGCAGAGGAACCCACACGAGATACAGATGAACCCACATTTACTGCAGGGCGAATACCTTTATAAAACAAATCTGTCTCAAGGAAAATCTGTCCATCAGTAATAGAGATAACATTTGTAGGAATATATGCAGAGATATCTCCAGCCTGAGTCTCAATGATTGGGAAAGCTGTAATAGATCCACCACCATATTTTTCATTTCTACGGCAAGCACGCTCAAGCAAACGAGAGTGTAGGTAGAAAACATCTCCAGGGTATGCTTCACGACCTGGTGGACGACGAAGAAGTAGAGATATCTCACGATACGCCACAGCGTGTTTAGATAAATCATCATAGATGATTAACACATCTTTGCCTTGATCCATAAAATACTCAGCAATAGATACGCCTGTATAAGGAGCGATATATGACATAGCTGAAGACTCAGAAGCTGAAGCATTGACTATGACTGTATATTCCATAGCGCCACCCTCTTCTAATCGAACTTGTAATTTACGAAGTTTTGAATCCTTTTGACCAATAGATACATACACACAAATCATATTTTGACCTTTTTGATTTAAAATAGTGTCTATAGCAATAGCAGTTTTACCTGTCTGTCTATCTCCGATGATGAGCTCACGCTGACCACGACCCACAGGGATAATAGCATCAATAGCTTTAATACCAGTTGCTACTGGTTGGTCCACACTCTGGCGAGTAATCACTCCGGGAGCTACTTTTTCAATAGGATAAGATTTATCAAATTTTATATCTTCCCTGCCATCAATAGCTTTTCCAAGAGCATTTACCACTCTACCTAAAATAGCATCAGATACTGGAACTTCGAGTATTCTACCTGTGGACTTAACAACATCTCCTTCTTTGATTTTAGAATATTCACCTAAAATAATAACACCAACTGTTTCTACATCTAGGTTCAACACCACACCAACTTCACCATTTGGGAAAGTCACCATCTCAGAAGATTTCACATCAGAAAGACCGGATATTTTAGCAATACCATCAAATACTTCTATGACCTTACCCACCTTTTCAAACTTGATATTAGGAGTAAAGTTTTGTATTTCTTTTTTTAAACTTTCTATAATCTGATTGTGGCTCATATTTGTTTTATTAAGTATTCTTGTAATTTTATAATCTTATTTCGAATGGTCAGATCTATGATTTGATTATTTATTTCTATTTTAAATCCTCCCAACAAACTTTGATCCAGTAGTTCATTTAAAACAACATCAGTCGCACCATAACGTCTTTTTAATTCTCCTATTATTTCTTTCTTTTGATGAGCAGTGACTGGTGTAGCACTAAATAAATTAGCTTCCAATATACCTTCTTGTTTGTAGATTATTTTTTTCAAATGATTTAATAAATGTTCTGCATTACCAGAAATTCTATTGCGGTCTAAAGAAACTATCTTCTCTATTATCTCTTCAAGATCTTTAGTACTTTTGTTTTTAATCAAAAGATAGACGCTTTCTGCTATTTCATTATTTGAAAAAATTTCCATAAATTATTATTTAAGATCTTTTAATTCTTTAATCATTTGATCGTTTGAAACAGTATCTATTTTATGACTCAATAACTTCTCCACACCATTCATTATCAAAGCCACTATCTCTTCGTGCTCCTCAGTGATTAATTTTCTTTTCTCATTTTCCAAAACAGCTTTACCATTTTCGATAATAAGACTCGCTTCTCTTTTTGCTTCTTCTATTATTTCTGCTCTTTTTGTGTCTGCCTCTTTTTTAACATCCTGAAAAATGTTATGGGCTTCTAGTCTAGCATTAGCTAGTATCTCTTCGTGCTTTGTTTCTGTCTGAGATAAAATCTCTGCATTCTCTTTAGCATCGTTTAGACCTTTCTGGATTTTATCTTGACGCTCTTTCATCACCTTATTTAATGGTTTGAGAACATATATATAAAGAACAGTAAAAACAACACCGAAATTGAGCATTTGAGCGATGATGATTTTCCAATCTATGTGAAATGTAGAAATAATTGATTCCATAAAATATTTTTTATTAAAGCTGCTAATTTTTAAAAACTATAAATATAATTGTTAAAAACTAGCAGCCAAAAGACTGCTTAGGTTGCTAAATTGAGAATGCGATAACTAAAGCGTAAATAGCAATAGCTTCAGCGAATGCACAAGCAAGAAGCATCGGAACGAGTATCTTACTTGCTGATTCAGGATTGCGACCAATTGATTCCATAGCTTTTGAACCTATCCAACCAATACTTAAAGCTGGAGCTACAGCAACTAACATAACTAACGCTTTTGCAAAAGGAATTCCTTCCATAATTTTTTTATTTTAATTATTAATAATGATCTTCTCTTCGGGAGCAGATCTGTTTTAGATACAAAATTTTATATCCAAAACAGATATGCCACTTATGCTGGCAAGGCTTCGTGATCTTTGTGCTCTTTACCTGTATGTTCGGTATGAGACTCTTCATGATCATGATCGCTCGCTGCTACAGTAAAGTACACTACCAAAAGTATAGAGAATATTAAAGCCTGCACAATTCCAACCAAAATCTCCAAGAAGAAGAATGGTATTGGTGCTACAAAAGCCAGCAAGGCAGAGATAGAAGCGAGCAATACTTCTCCAGCTAAAATATTACCAAAAAGACGGAAAGAAAGTGAAGCTACTTTAGCAAATTCACCTGCTATCTCTATCAAACCAACGAAAAATGTAATTGGGGCTACTATGATAACAGTAGGGTCTTTGCGTATTGTTGTAAATATACTTCCAATTGCTTTCAAGTTAACATATTTATTGATAACCTTCCATATACCGATAGATACTACTCCGAAAATATTGGCGCCCAATACAGCTATGACAGCCAATGCGATAGTCGTGTTTATGTCAGCAGTACCTCCACGAAGAAATGGTATAAAAGCCAAGCCATGGTCTCCATCTTCAAGTAAACCAAATCCTCCAAATGGCGAGATTCCAAGCCAGTTATTTATTAAAATAAATAAAAATGCTGATATTGCTATAGGAAAAATACGCAGAGACAAATCTCTAGAATTTGTGACTTGGTCACATAAAGATAGGGCTCCATCCACTATGATTTCAAAAAGGTTTTGTATCTTACCAGGGATTTCTTTTATCTTTCTGTTTAAAATAACAGCCAATATAGCAAGAATTATCACTACTACCCAAGAAGTAGCCAAGGCATTAGTAATAGTGAAATATTTAAAATGAATTATAGGCTCAGCGTACAAAGTGACCTCATGGGCAATATCTTCAGAATGAGCTTCTTTTGTCTCTGTTGTAGATGTAAAATCATGAGATTCTGTTTGTATTATATTTTCTTCTATACTTGCCGACATATTTTAATTTAATTTATTATTTTCTTTATTCTTTAAATTCTCTGCGTATCTTTTTACAATTTTTACTATTTTCATACTAGAAAAGATAAAAGCCAAGATCGCTAAACCAATGAAAATCCATGGTTTTGTGCCAAAATGCTTATCTAAGGTCTTACCTATAGCTAAAGCAACGACTATGGGAACCACTATCCAAGTAGAAACTTCACTAAAAATTTCTAAAGCTGGTTTCCACCATGCTTCTATCTGGCTATCTTGTTGTGTATTATTATCCACAAAAATAAAGCTTTTAATAGACTATCAAAAGCTTAGTACTATAATACTATATAAAAAAGTTATATGCAAATAACCCTAACCTGCTAGTTTTATACTTAAAATACTATTTTCACCACCTCCACCAAACCCCAGATACCTAGACCTATAAAAGCCAAAGCCCCCAAGAAAGACACCCATTCATTTCTAACTACACGCACAGTAGCTGATGGATTTAAGAAAATAGCAATATTTAGAAGCATATGGCCACCGATAACTCCAATACTAAAACCAAAGACATTGACGATATTAAAAAGTGGTACATAACCCGCAAAGTCATCTAAGCCCAAAATAAAAGGCACAGAAAAAGAAAACAATACCAGACTCTTCCAAGGTAAAGACTGACTACCCTTTAACTTCTCACCCAAGTCTGGCAATATTTTACTAGTGACTGGCTGTGTGAATTTGATAGCAAACTCTAGACCATTGTCCATAAGCCAATACAATTTACTTTTTATTTTTCCCCCAGCTTCCCAGTTTGAAAAGTGCTCAAGTGAAGCATAGGCTAACTCAAACAAAACCAAAGATGCTATCAAAACAAGTAGACCCAAAAGCCACTCTATCTCTTTGAAAAATGTCCAGACTATCAATACGGCCACGGTGCCTAGGCCATTGCCCACGGCAGTACCTATCTCGATAGCAATACGATTCTTCCAGCCTGGATTAGAAGTCATCAGACGACCCATAAATATGGCGAAGTCTACTGAAGTCTTGAGATAAATAGTTGCCCCTATAAGGACATCGTACCATCTGATTTTAAGCAAAATCTCTTCAGTCCCAGGAAGTAGGTTTAATATACGAATTACAAAATAAAACAGTGCGCCCAAAGCTAAAAATACAACTACAGTTAACGACAGTGGTATGAATTGTTCATAGAACAACCCTTCTTTATTTTGATCTTGAGGTGGCATAAATTAGTTTAAAACTTCAGAAAGAGATTTAACTAATTCTTCTTTTATTTCTTCTGGAATATCTTTTTGATCTTTATACTGAGCAAACAGTTCTCTTTGTCTTTTTAAAATAACTTTAAGTTTATTAAAAATATTTTCTGCCTGCTCTTCTGTGATTAAATTATCATTTTGAGCAAGCTCAGCATTACCCATCAAAGTCTGTAAACGTGATGCAACACAAGCCAACCAAGGATTTATGGTTGTAGTGAACTCGGCATCAATCAAAGTCCTAACATTAGCAACTTCATATTGCATTTTTTCAAGATAATTCCTTTTGATTGGTTCTGGCCCAGTTTTTGGTGTTTCCATATTCATATAAATATTATATCAAACTGTGAGCGTGGATGGAATCGGACCATCGACCTCTGTCTTATCAGGACAGCGTTCTACCACTGAACTACACGCTCATATATTAACTTTTAACAAAACACGAACTTGGACTATATAGTTCTTTACCAACAACTACACGCTCATACTTATAAAAAGCTCAAAAATATAATCTTTTAAGGGGTTTTGAGCTCGACGGAGCGAAAACTTCAGGATTTTTTAAGCTTCAAAAAATCCGTACCGTAAAAAGATTAATATTTTTAGTTTTTATCATTAAAATAACCAGTTAAAAAACTATACCAGAAAAAAGCTTTTCAGGCAAACAAAAAGCCCCATTTAAGGGGCTAGTTGTTTTTTGAAAGTTTTAAATTAAATTAGTACTCTCTGCGGCCACCACGGTTTGCACCGTAACCACCGTTGCCACCACTGAATCCACCTGTGCGTGGAGGGCGAGCTTCCATTGGACGAGCCTCGTTCACAGTCAGTTTGCGTCCTTCGAACTCCTTGTCGTTAAACATTGAGATTGCATTTTGTGCTTCCTCATCGTTTGACATTTCAACGAATCCAAATCCTTTTGAACGACCTGTCATCTTGTCCATGATAATCACAGCTGAAGTTACACTTCCTGCTTGTGCGAAGTACTCTTTAAGAGCATCTTCTTGTGTACTGTAAGGTAATCCCCCTACATATAGCTTTGTAGCCATCTTTATTACTTCTCCCGTTTTAAAAAATCGGGCAAAAACTATTTATAAACATAATCCTCTTTTCGCTAAATGAGAACTATAAGTAAACCATACCACATGTATAAAAAAAATACAAGAAAAAAAATGAGTAGAAATAAAAATAGACCCTAGTAAAACTAGCGTCCAAAAGATGATCTATTCCCCCAGGCAAGACCTCCGCCACAAGCACCTTGCCTGGGGGAACCCCCTCACCGTCCTGCGATGAAACCTCCGTCAATTAGCCGCTGTTCCACTTCGTACCTCTCCACGTGTGCACCTCGGTACACCGCGAACGAGAAAATGGCAACTGTCGCCAGCACCACCAGCCAGAGCACATTTCTACTCACTCTACCTCCTTCCCTATTCAAGGGAAGACAAAGGGTTGGGTTTGAAGAACTACTCTCAAATAGTAGCATATCACACTAAAAAAGTGAAGCTCAGAAAAGTGTTATCAGACAAATTTATTCTTCCTCTTCACTACCCACTTCTCCTGAGAGCAGGGACTCGAAAATACCATCCATATCACCTTCCATTATTTTCGGTAAATTATGCCAAGATTTCTTAATACGGTGGTCAGTAATACGGTCTTGAGAGAAATTATAAGTACGAATCTTCTCACTTCTATCTCCAGAACCAATCTGATTCTTTCTCTCACCAGAATACTTAGCTGCTTCTTTCTCTTCTTCGAGCTGTTGAAGCTTAGCCATAAGTATAGTCATAGCTTTCTCACGGTTTGCCAGCTGACTACGCTGATTAGTAGAACGCACATCTATGCCTGTAGGCTTGTGTATTAAGCGCACAGCAGTCTCCACTTTGTTTACATTTTGACCACCCTTACCACCTGAACGAGAATACTCCATCTCTATATCTGCTGGATTGACTTGAAAGTTAACTTTCTTGCGAATAGGCAAAATAGCTACTGAAGCAGTAGATGTATGCACACGGCCATTTTTCTCTGTAGCTGGCACTCTCTGTACACGATGCACTCCAGTCTCATAACGCATCATTTTATATACATCTTTACCCTTTATCTCAAAAGAAGCTTCTTTGTAGCCACCCTGATCACTCTTAGATTCATAGTTCGTCTTCCAATTCCAGCCTTTAGCTTCTGAAAACTTCTCATACATATGCGCGAGCTCCCAAGCAAAGAGTGCCGCCTCGTCTCCACCAGCACCAGCACGCACTTCTAAAACTATTTCATTTGGGAATTCTTCCTCTTCTTTATCTTTAGCTAAGATATCTTCTATTTGTTTCTCTACGGCCTCACGCTCGAGCTGTATACCCTTGAGTTCTTCAGAAGCTAAATCATGCAGACTCTCATCTCCGGCCAACATCTCACGGACTTCGGCTTCTTGTCTCATCAAGCGCTCCAAATTACCTGCTAAGTAGCTCGTACGATGATCTTTTTTTAATGCATCTAAATCCATATAATTAATATAATTCTAGCACAAAAAACAAAAAGCTTTTCCGAATGGTCTGGGGATTTTTTCCGAGGACCTGAGAAAAAGCTTTTTGTTTTTGAAGTCTTATTTCTTTGCTTTAGCTGACAATGCTTTACGCTTGTTGAATCTATCAACGCGTCCAGCAGTATCTATAATCTTTTCAGCACCAGAATAAAATGGGTGACAAGAACTACAGATTTCCATTTTAATATCAGGCATTGTAGAACCAACTAAAAAGACTGCTCCGCAAGCGCAAGTAGCCTTTGTTTGCATATCGTATTTTGGATGTATATCTTTCTTCATAGTTTCAAATAGTATCACAAGTTTATGATGAAAGCAAATCTATGTCGGCCTGTATCTTAGTCTTTAGTTTCTGTACACTTCGGCTATATGAACAAGAAGACCCTCCAGAACCATAGTATTTACAAGCTGCTTTATTCTGAGCACTAGTACTTGTACCCTTAGCTCCAAGATCAGTCAGATATAGACCAGAAGCCATAAAAGCATCTTTAGGTGCCCAAGGGTTGGCAGTATAACCTAAAATGTCTTCTAGACGCTTAGCAAAGAGCTTCCAAGTAGAAGGGATAAACTGGGCAGGACCCATAGCTCCACCATAACCAGCTACTCCGGCGATAGGACAAGAAACTGCAGTTTGTGAAGCATTTAATCCGAGCATATTTGTAATATCTAAGAAAGGAGCCACATCGCGTGTAGGCTTCATAACATTACTAAAAGACCTACCAGTATTTTTACCCACACCAGCACCAGTCTCAAAGTTGGTTAGATAACACTGGCCCACATTTGAACCCAAATTACTCTCTTGAGTCAAAATCGCCAACAAGAATGCTGGTTCTATGCCAGTCTTAGCACTTACATCGTTTGCATATTTCAATGCTGTACCGAAATCTATCTTCTGAGAGATACCAGCCAAATTAAATAATGCACTACGAATTTTGTCTGCTTGAGCTTTTTTTTGAGCAGCCAATTTCTGATATTCACTTTCTTTCTGTTTAGAAATTGCCAAGAGTTGCTTCTTCTCTGCTTCTGATTGAGCCACCTTTTTCTGAGCACTTTCTAATTCTGCTTTAGCATCTGTCTCTTTGTCCTGCTTTTTCTCCAAATCTTTCTTGGCAATTTCATTTTCTGTTTTAACACCCTTGATCTCATCTACAGAAGTTTGAATAGCTTCCTTTAAAGTACTATACGTCTCTATATCACTATAAAAATCAGAAATACTATCATTTGATAAGATCAAATTTGCCACCCCAGAGTCATCAAACTCATTAGTGTTGCGAAGGAGCTGAGCAAGAGATTCATGATGCTTCTCAATTCTATTTTCAAGTTTGTTTATAGTAGTCACCTTTTCTTTAATAGATACTTTGAGCTGGGCTATGACTAGGGCTCGGGCCTTTATCTTTGTCTTTAGAGCATTGATCTGACTGGTTAGAAAATCCACATCTCCTTTTAGGGTACCGGTCTGCTTTTGTTGTTCTTTTTGTTTATCGAGTAGCTCTTGAAGCTGAGCTTCTATTTGGACTAGCTCTGTACGACAGTAGTCCTTGTCTGTTTGAGATGAAGAAGAAGTCAGATTTAGACAGTCAAAAGCAGCCTTGGCTTGAAAAGCTGGAAGTGTAAACATAATCAACAAAATAAAAACTATGGTTTTCTTCACCATAGTTTTTATTATAACATATTTTATTAGCTAAAAGCTTATTTTTCCTCAGTAGAAGCTGCTTCACCCTCTTCTTCTTTCTTACCCTTCTTCTCTACTTCGATAGCAGATAAATCTACTGGTGCTGAATCTTCTAATTTCTCTTCTTTTTGTTCTACAACAGAAGCTACTATTGTATCTGCCTCTGTGACTGCCTCTACACCTGCTGGCAATTTAATATCTGCTACAGTAATAGTATCTGATAGAGTCTCTAATTTAGAAATATCTACGGTCAAATTATGTGGCAAATCTTTTGGTAAAGCTTCTATTTCTATTTCGTGTAAGACTTTAACCAAATTTCCAAGACCAGACTTAACAGCATTTGAAACACCCTCGAAGACAAGCTCTACATTGACCTTTATCTTCTTCTTCATATCGATAGCTAGGAAGTCTACGTGTAATGGCTCACTAGTTATAGGATCTACTTGAACATCGTGGATAAGTACATCTACTACATCACCTTCAGCATCTACTTGTACAGCAGAAGACTCTCCAGCCTGACGCCAAACTTTCTTAAAATCTATAGTTGATACTGTGATAGGAGTATTTGGTTTACCTGCACCATAAAAAACAGCAGGTATTTTCCCCTCTTTTCTCAAAGTATCTAAATTCCCCTTCACATCTCTCTTTAAAGCTTTAATTGAAAACATAGCTATGATTATATACAAAAATAATAAAAAAGCAAATTTAGGAGGTGTGGGGAGCCTTATGCTCTTTTGCTATATGAGTAGATATGTATTCTTTGGTGCCGATACCCCCTAGGACAGGTACCTTTTTGCCAGGGTTGAAAATGTTCTTTGGGTCGAAGATATTCTTGATTTCTCTAAAAATCTGCATCATATGCTCTCCGTACATCTGAGATAAATATGGGGTGCGGATGATGCCGTCATTGTGCTCAGCAGTTATAGAACCATGGTATTTTAAAACCAAATCATAAACCTGATCTGATAGATTTAAAATAATCTTGGCTGTATTCTCCTTAGAGAAATCCATAAGAGGGATAATATGGAAATTGCCATCACCAGCATGGCCAGCTATGGTGTAGACCAAATCATTTTTATATTTCGCCAAAATAGCATTTAATTCAGGGATGAATTTAGGTAGGAATTCTGGACGGACGATGATGTCATCTATAAATGGTGCGGTGTGAGTGCCACTCGAATGTTTACGAAGTAGAGCGAAGCTCTCTCTTCTGATGTCCCAATACTTACCACTCTCAGCTTCACTTTTGGTAGAGTGAACTTTTAATTTAAAGACTTTGATTTTATTTTCTAATTCTTGGCATTTTTTATTTATCACTTCTTCAGTCTCTCCAGCAAATTCTGCTAATAAAATTAATTTAGGGAAACCACCAGTCAGCATCATTTTCAATTCTGGCATAAATGACCACATAAATTTAACCATACCCACCAAACCCTTGTTCTTTAAAAAGTCTGGGAAGAAGCGCACAGCGAAACGCATAGTCTTATCATCATAAGCTTCTAAGGTCTCAGGCTTGAGAGTCAGCACCTCATCCACAAGTCTGCCTAGTGGCTCCAAATCATTCATAAAAATAACTACAAGCTTAGAATGAGCGTATTGTGGTACTAATTTGAAAGTTATCTCTGTAGTTATACCGAGTGTCCCCTGTGAACCTACCAAAAGTTTATTTAAGTCAAAAGACTTCTCCTGATGTAAATTGGAGTCGGCGTAGGCCCCGTCCGAAGGATGGGTAAAGGCGCGAGAATTTATATCAGGAGAAGTTTGTAAAACATTCCAAATATAATACCCTGCAGAATTTTTATGCACTTTGGGTTTAGCATTTTTTATCTCTACCTCATTATCTTTTATCAATTGATACAATTTTTTATAGAAATCTTCTTTCTTAGAAATTTCACTAATAGAAAATGGAGAGACCTCCCTCTCTGCCCCATCTGCAAAGACTATTTTACTAGATAGTACATAATCCTCAGTCTTGCCATATTTGAGCGTCCTCTCACCAGCAGAATTGTTGCCGAACATACCACCCACTGCATTTAGACTCTTGGATGCTGTATAACAAGGCAAAATCAAACCTTTTTCTAAAGTTATTTTCTCAAAGTCTCTATAGAACATCCCAGGCTGTACGGTTATCTCACTGCCTTCAAATTTAATTAATTTATTCATATATCTAGTAAAGTCTAGGATAATAGACTCACCGATAGATCCTCCAGACATACAGGTACCAGCCGCTCGTGCTGTGATAGATAAATTTGGATATTTTTGTTTATTCTCACTCACCCATTTAACTAAATTTTGTACATCCAAAGAATCCTTTGGATAAAGGACAATCTCTGGACGAACTTCGAGCAAAGACGCATCATGCGAATATTTAGTAAGAGTATCAGAACTATTATCGATATCTCCTTTAAAAAATTTTTGTATTTCTTCTTTCACTTATTTTATTATAACATGCTTTGCTGCAGCTTTTATATCAACAAGTTGATGATCACCATCTAAATACTTTTTATATCCAATCAAATCTTCAGGATTGATAATATTTACCTCAATACCTTCTATATCTATCTTTTTAACTCGAGAAAAATCTACAGGTATGGGTATCCATGCTGTTCGGTCTTTGTTGCTAACTTTGATTTTATAAGCACCACCAATATCAATCTCCTGACCATGATAATTGAGCGTCATCAGATCCATATCCCATTTCCCATCATTGATATGTTGTAAGTCAAAAATAACATAGGGTTTGACCTCCTCTAAAATTTCTGGCAAGTTTTCTTCAGGAACATCTATGTCTATGTCATTCAATGCTCGCTCTGAGCCATACACCTTAGCAGCAAAACCCCCACTTATCTGATATTTAATATTTCTTCTATTCAGAATTTCAACAATCCAATTTAAAGCATTTATAGTTTTCTCTTGAAACATTTTATTTAATATAATTAAAAAATTTTGTATTTCTTCTTAATTGATCTTAGTAAGCCAATTATCTAAAATATTTTTAAACTGTTCTAAGTGTTCAGAATCTCGAAATGTATGTGGTGCTCCAGGAATAATATGAATTTCTTTTGGGCCAGGAACAAGGTCATAAAGAATTTTATTATGTTCAGGTGGACAAGGTTCATCTTTTTCTCCAACCACAAACAAAACAGGCATACTGAGTTTAGAAACATTTGGTATTAAATCATGTTGTAATCTCTCTTCCATATGAGAATATGGCAATCTTTTTATTAAGCCTGGTTTTGAAACACTAGATCTTTCATTCCAGCCAGTTTCTTTCCAATCTTTTAATTTTTGAGATTCAAATTTTTTATGAGCTTGATGACTTAATTCTCCTGATACAACTAAAGCATGAGGAAATACTGCTCTCACTTTATCAGGATAATCTTCTGCATATTGAGCTACAGCATATCCACCCAAACTATGTCCAGCTAAAATAAATGGCTCAATATACCACTCTTGATTTTTAGCCCAAGATATTACATCTACAAGATCTTCATAATGATTTTGCATTGTAGCATCTTCATACTTCCCATCACTTTCATTAAAAGAATTCGTAGCATCAATATTAACCACTGTATAATTATTTTTTAAAAAAGTTTCCACAATTACTAGTATGTGTGGTTGTTCTTTAAAACCGCCCAGTCCATGAAGAACAAAAGCCAAACCTTTAGAGTTTTCTGGAGTACTTAAATCAGCAACAATATTCTCTCCTTTTCTATTTTTGATATTTACTTTTATTTGCATCTACTTAATCCCATTAAAAAGCTTAAGTCTGTCTTCTACGACTTTCTCTACTGCATCCACTGCAGGTTCTAGGATTTTATATGGAGCGATTTCATCTGGGTGTTCGGCGAGAGATTTTTTTAAAGCCTCATCAAATGCCACTCTGATTTCTGTATTTATATGCACGATAGAAATACCAGAAGCTATGGCATTGGTAAAGTCTTCATCTCTTAATCCTGAACCACCATGTAGAACTAGTGGCACACCTGCAGCCTCCCTGATTTCTTTTACCAACTCTGCATTTATGTGCGGTTTGCCGGTCTTTATCAGTCCATGAATACTGCCCACAGATGGAGCCAGCATATCTATACCTGTCATCTCCACAAATTTCTTAGCTTCATCTACTTTAGTCAATATGCCTGCACCCTCTGGAATAGTGTCTTTGATATTTGAGCCTGAGCCTATATAGCCCAGCTCGCCTTCTACTAATATATCTCTACCTGTTTCTAGATTTACTTTCTTAGCATAATCCACACACTGTTTGGTTATCTTTACATTTTCTTCAAAAGACAATTTAGCTGCGTCTATGATAACACTATCAAAACCTGCATCAATGCAATTCTTCACACTCTCAAAAGACGCATGATGATCTGCATTTAAAAATAATGGATACTGATCACGCTCACGCATAGCCAAAACCACAGAAGCTATCTCTGCTGTACCCACAAAATCTTCTTCTCCTTCAGAGACACCGATAATCACAGGTACCTCTAATTTCTGTGCAGCTTTGTATATAGCATGCACACCTTCTAGATTTGAAATATTAAAATGTCCCACAGCCACACCTTTATCTTCTGCTTCTTTTATTATTTGACGAAGTGTTTTCATCCCTCTAGTTTAGCATTTCTTTTAAGAGTTTGATAACCACCTGAGGATTAGCTCTACCACCAGAATCTTTTATTATTTTACCTACTAGAGACATAATCGCATTTTCTTTACCACCTTTATACGCAGCCACAGGCTCGGGATTATCGGCAATTATTTTCTCCACGATTGTTTTCAATTCTCCTTCATCATTACTCTGAAGCAAATTCTGCTCTGTAGCTATTTTGAGTGGTGACTCATCTTTTACTACAATCATAGCCAATATGTCTTTAGCTGTACGAGAAGATATGCGCGCATCTATGAACAGATTTACCAATTCAGCGAAATGATTACTAATAGGCAGACTAACAGATGGATTAACTTTCTTAATACCTATAAAATCCGAAGTGATAAAATTCGATGCAGATTGTATTCTGTTTTTTTCTTTCAAAATCTCAGCTACATATTCAAAATATTTCGCCAACTCTAAATCGTTGACATAGACTTCTATGTCTTCGTCTTTAATACCGAAATCTGTTTGATACCGTAGACGCTTTGCCACTGGGGATTCGGGTAATTCGGATTTCATCTTCTCTAAATCAAAGTCTTCATGGAGATTCATCTTTGGCAAATCAGGGTCTGGGAAATATCTGTAGTCTTCACTGGACTCTTTGCGACGCTGAGAAAATGTCTTTTGTAGATTCTCATTCCAGCCACGAGTCTCTTTGACTATCTCGGCTTCTTGATCAGACTCCATCAGATCTATCATGCGCTCTACTTCATATAAAATAGCTTTCTCTACTGTCTTAAAAGAATTCAAATTCTTCACCTCCACATAATTCTTAGACAATTTATTTGGATCACGAGACACAGAGACATTGGCCTCCAC
>JACCDO011793779.1_pt1 | contig 14284 bp, 8 predicted proteins | sample 7446101 | NCBI WGS metagenome assembly JACCDO01 (sample SAMN15323440, study PRJNA562643) | freshwater metagenome | isolation source: river surface water | place: USA:Blue River Watershed | collected 2017-08-16
GCATCGAGTATGAGCATGCTCAATGGTGCATGGACCAGAACATGGCAAGGGACAGATCCGCAATGGGATGACAATAGCAAGAATACGCTGTTAGAAGCGTTGACCACTTGGAATGGCCCGCAAACCAGGACCGATAAAAGTTGGGAGGGAGGACATTGGAATCCCAAATCAATCAACAAAAAAGAAATCAAAAAAGCAGAGGTGATTGTGTTGTGTTTGGGAGAAACACCTTCAACCGAGAAACCCGGAGATATTGATGATTTGACTTTGGATCATGAACAATTGGAGTTTGTTCATTTCGTTCAGGAATTGCGCAAAGAAGGCAAGCCCATGGTCTTGGTCTTGTCCGAGAATCGCCCGCGTTTGATTGCTCAGATTGAACCTTTTTTTGACGCCATTTGGATGATGTATCAACCCGGAGATTACGGCGCAGATGCCCTGGTGAAATTGATGAGTGGGGAAGTGTACCCTTCGGGTCGTTTGCCCTTTACCTACCCCAAGCATCCACATACATTGTTGACCTATGATCACAAGTACACGGAGACTTTGGATCCACAGTTCGGGAACAATGCTTACCAGCCCCAATGGCCATTCGGTCACGGCTTGTCCTATGCGACTTTTCAATATTCCAATTTGAATTTGGAGAAGAAAATCAATGGCAATGGAAACTGGGAAATAGAGGTTTCGATGAAAATCAAGAATGACAGTGCGCATGAAGCAGAGGAGACAACCTTGCTGTATGTGCAAGATAGGGTGGCTTCAGTGACACCGCATGTCAAGCGATTGAAGCGTTTTCAGAAGTTGACTTATTCTCCCAAGGAGGAAAAGGAAATCAAGTTTTATTTGAATCATAAAGATTTTGAATTTATTGGAAAAGATGCGCTGCCCGTATTCGAACCAGGCGAATTCAGAATCATGGTCGGAGGACAAGAATTGAATATTTTGTTGCCATGAAAGACAAAAGATTAAAAGGGAGTTTCCTGTTGCTGTTGTTGTCGATTTTTATTGGCTGCAAGCAATCTGATCCCAATGATGTATTGGGAAGAAAGGGTGATGAAGTGCATTTCGCTGGACGTATTTGGGACATCAAATCGAGCACTCAGCCCGTTGGACCCGGTCCCAATTATTTCTCTCCGTTCTATGATGATGTTTGGGTGGATGACAAAGGATATCTCCATTTGACGATCGACAAACACAATGAGATCTGGTATTCTTCTGAGGTCATTTCTCAAGACACAATGGGTTATGGTACTTATACTTGGGTTGTTCAATGCGATCCAATAAATTTTGCTGAAAATGTGGTTTTTGGACTTTTTACCTGGGATGATAGCACCTTTTTTAGCGATGGCAACAGTGAGGTAGATATTGAATTTTCGAAATGGGGAGATGCAACCAGTACTTCCCCATTAACATACTCTGTCCAGCCAGTGAGTTTCGGGGCATTTTATCCAGAGCGCACAAGAGAAATGGAGGTTGACCCTTCTATCTTGACCGGTGTAACCACCCATCAATTTGAGTGGACACCAACGTTGATTAGTTGGAAGAGTTTCAAAGGAAAGGGAACAGCAGGCGAGATCATTAGCGAATGGAGTTTCAATTTGAATCATCCACCGCGCATCAAGTATGATGGAGGTCAAGCTTCCAGTCCCATCGTTATTCCCGCACCTGGAAGCCATACCAACACACGCATGAATTTATGGACGCTACCTTTTCAATCGGTGGGTCCCATTAATGATCAAAAGCATGAAGTGGTGATTCAGGATTTCATATATTCACCATTGTAATACTTTAGAAAGCATCCTATGAGAAAATCAATTGTTTTACTTTTCATCATTCCTTCAGTTCTTGGAATGTCGCAAACCAATCCGGCCATCACCCAGTGGTTGCTGAACAATAGTGTCATGGGCAGTCATTATGTGCAAGGCAATTCAACAGCCATTGCAGACAACGTATTGGCCAATGTTCAGCTTGTTCAATATTCCAACCAGTGGGTCTATGTGAGTACCAACGGAATTCCGGCTTATACCACAGGACCATTTTTGGATGGCAATCCATCGCAAGCGACAGATCAGAATGCAATTTTTAAATTTCCATTGAATCCTGCTCAGAACATGGGCAATGCAACCCCGACAACAGGTGGCAACATTGGCGTCTTTGTCAACGGCGTTGCATTATTTGACTACCGAGATGGTGTTTCCTGGAACAACAATACACAGGCTGAAGGTGGAGGTCCTATTCAAGGTCCACCTGGCCAGGGGGTATGGAATAGAGATGCCATCGTTGCAGAGCGAGCAGGTTTTGATTGTGCCAAAGGACATCCTGCCATGGGCAATTATCACCATCATCAAAATCCCAGTGCTTTTGATTTGGATTTGGTACCCATTTCTTCTGTTTGCAATTTGTATGATGCCGATGGGCTTTATGTCATCAACCCAAACGAACATTCTCCGCTGATTGGATTTGCTTATGATGGATTCCCCATTTATGGTGCCTATGGATTTTTGAATTCGGATGGAACAGGTGGAGTAGTGCGCATGAAGTCCTCCTTTCAATTGCGCAATATTACTGTCAGAACACATTACGCGGATGGCACGGATGTTACCGATGGTCCTGCGGTAAGTACTACTTATCCATTGGGACATTATCGCGAGGACTATGAGTTTGTTGCGCATCCCGGAGTTCCTGATTATTTGGATGAGCACAACGGTAGATTTTGTGTGACGCCGGAATACCCCAATGGCATCTACGCCTATTTCTGTACCGTGGATGAGAATTGGAATAGTGCTTACCCCTATGTTGTAGGGCCAACGTTTTACGGAGTCAAGTCCGCCTCAAAGGTGACCACCATTGCTGAAACCGTGAGTACCTATAACCCATCGGTTGGAATGAATGAGCAAAAAGAAGAAGGCGAGATGACGGTAAAATTTGATACAGCTTTGGATTTGTTAGCCATCCAGTACAAGGGGATGCTAAAGGAGAATATGGAAGTTTGTTTGTGGGATACCAAGGGAGCATTGATCGCCAAGAAGTGGATGCCAGCAGGATCAACCATCTTATATTTTGATGCCGCCACATTGGTCAATGGTCAGTACATAGTGGCTGCAAGTAAAAATGTTAGCACCAAGGCATCTAAGGTGATGGTGCTTCATTGATTTTTAACATTTGATTTCGATGACGATTTAGTTGATTTTAAAGGCAATATTTCAAGGGCTGTCTACAAGTGAGACAGCCCTTTTTTTTAATCTTTTATTTAGTTATTGTAAAAATTACAAAAATACTTTTTGTTTTAAAGACAATAATGTTATTTTAGCATTAGTAACCAAAACAAATATCTATGAAAAAATACCTATTATCGACGATGCTAATGCTGATGGGCTCGCTCATTTCATTGGCATACAATGTCACCTTTCGGGTTGACATGACCAATGCGCCGGCCTTTACGGTGGCCAATGTGAATGGAACGTTTAACAATTGGTGCGGCCCTTGTGCGGCTATGACCGATGCCAATTCGGATAACGTTTGGGAAATTACGATTGCCTTGAATGCGGGTACCTATGAGTACAAGTTCACCGCAGATGGTTGGAACAGTCAGGAGAATTTGACTCCTGGTTCTGCCTGTACGGTGACCACAGGGAATTTTACGAATCGAGTGATTAGTGTAACTTCTGATGTTGTATTACCAGTGGTGTGCTGGGGCAATTGTGGTGCTTGCACTGCAGTCTACCCGGTCACATTCAAAGTAGATATGGCAAATGTGACTTCATCCTATACGCAAGTACAATTGGCAGGAGAATTCAATGGCTGGAACCCACCTGCGAATGCGATGACAGATGGCAACAGTGATGGAGTGTATGAAACCACCATTAATTTGGCGCCAGGTACATATAAGTACAAATTTGCAGCGGACAATTGGAACATTCAAGAGAATTTGATCGCCGGCTCTGCCTGCACAGTTACAGAATTTAATTATACAAATAGAACAGTAACAGTTACCAATTCAGGTCAAGTTTTGGATCCTGTATGTTGGGGAGCTTGTGTTGGGTGCAACGCGGTTTTGCCTTCTTACAATGTTACCTTTAAAGTAGACATGACCCAAACTACTGGTTTTACTACACCCGAATTGAACGGAAATTTTAATGGCTGGTGTGGAAACTGTACCCAAATGACGGACGCAAACAGTGATGGGATTTGGGAGGTAACAGTCACTTTGCAGGCTGGTACTTACGAATATAAGTTTGCCCATGACAACTGGGCGGGATCAGAGCAATTGACTGAAGGTTCTTCATGTACCGTAACCAGCGGTGGTTTCACCAATCGTACGATTACCGTCACCGGAAATACCGTATTGAATCCAGTATGTTACGGTTCTTGTTCTGCTTGTGTCGTGGCTGTTCCTGGTTGCACCAACTCATCTGCAGTAAACTACAATCCTGCGGCCACCACCAATGATGGTTCTTGCTTATTTGCTACAACCTTAAATGTCGATATGTCTTGCGCAGGGACATTTACAAACGTATATGTTACAGGCCCTTGGTGCGGATGGTGCGGTGCTGAAACCTACAATGTTCTGACCGATGCCAATAGCGATGGAATTTACAGTGTAGCAGTGAATTTGGCTGCGGGCAACATGGAATATAAGTACATGGTAGACAACTGGGCATCTCAAGAAAATTTGATTGATGACATGCAGGCTGGAGCTACTTGTGCGCCTGTAACGGATTATGCAAACTATGCCAATCGTCAGATTGTGGTGGGAACAACGGCCAATGATGTTTACGGAAGATGCTCAGCATGTCCTTCTGCAACGTATGCTGTTACTTTTAAGGTGGATTTGAGCCAAGTGACCTCGGCCTACACAACACCAACTGTGAATGGAACTTTCAATGGATGGAGTGGAACAGCAAATCCATTAACGGATGCCAATGGTGATGGAATTTGGGAAACCACGCTTCAATTGGCAGCAGGATCTTATGAGTACAAATTTGCTGCAGACAACTGGTCTATCTCAGAAAATTTGATTGCTGGTTCAAGCTGCACGGTGACCAATTCAGGATTTACCAATCGTAGCTTGACTGTCGGTTCTAGTAACATTACTTTGGATCCTGTTTGTTGGGGAGCTTGTGTGTCTTGTTCACAGGTTGCACCATACTACAACGTGACTTTTAAAGTGAATATGTCTCAGGTAACAGGTTTCACCACACCTGAAGTCAATGGTACGTTCAACGCTTGGTGTGGAAACTGCACCCCGATGACTGATGCGAATGCTGATGGAATATGGGAAGCAACGGTGTCGCTGCAATCTGGTGTGGCGTATGAATACAAGTTTTCATATGATAACTGGGCTGGTCAAGAGAACTTGACACCAGGTTCGTCATGTACAGTAACCAATGGTGGTTATACCAATCGTGCCATTACGGTTACTGCTGCAACTGTATTGGATGTGGTTTGTTTTGGTTCTTGCACCAATTGCGGACCTGTATCTGTTCCTGGTTGTACCAATAGTGCGGCATCGAATTATAATGCATCGGCAACTACAGACGACGGTTCATGTTTGTTTGCCACCACCTTCAACGTGGACATGACTTGCGCGGGAACATATTCTACTGTTCACGTTACGGGTCCATGGTGCGGATGGTGCGGCGCTGAGACCTATAATACTTTGACGGATGCGAACGCAGATGGGATCTATTCGGTAACAGTAAACTTGGCTGCAGGCAATGTAGAGTACAAGTACATGGTTGACAACTGGGCTTCACAAGAGAATTTGGTTGATGATATGCAAGGCGGTGCAACTTGTGCACCAGTTACCGATTATGCAAACTATGCAAATCGTCAAGGAGTTATTGGTTCAACATTTAATGATGTTTATGGACGTTGTTCAGCTTGCCAACAAGGTATCCCTGGATGTAATGATGCTACTGCAGTAAACTTCAATCCAATTGCTACTTATTCTGATGGTTCTTGCTTGTACGCTACAACATTCAATGTCGATATGGCTTGCGCTGGTAGCTTTACCAATGTATACGTAACAGGTCCATGGTGTGGTTGGTGCGGTGCAGAAGCTTATAATGTTCTTTCAGATTCGAATGCTGATGGAATTTACTCTGTTACTGTGAACTTGGCTGCTGGTAATGTTGAGTACAAGTACATGGTTGATAACTGGGCTGGACAAGAGAACTTGGTAGATGATATGCAAGCAGGTGCGACTTGTGCTCCAATCACTGATTATGCTAACTATGCCAATAGACAAGCAGTAATAGGTACGTCAACTAATGACGTTTATGGAAGTTGCTCAGCTTGCTGCTTAAATTTGACTTATTACGTTGACGCAGATGGTGACGGACAAGGTGCAGGCAACGCTGTTGTATTGTGCGCAGTTCCATCAACTGGATATTCTTTGACTGCAACCGATTGCAATGACAATAATGCGGCCATTAATACCAATGCAACAGAAGTGTGCGGAAATGCTGCAGATGAGAACTGTGATGGTATTGTAGCCATTTGTGCGGATGATTACTCTGCTGCTACGAACGTAGTTTCTATAGGACAGTACGGAACAGGTGTTCAAACTTCTGTAAACGTTAATCTAGCTTCGGCTTCTAATTCCGTTCAATCTCCAGGATCAGGCAATGACGCATGGTATACTTTCAATGCCACAGCCAACGCGGTCCGAATCGCATTGAGGGGTTCAGTTACTGTCTCCGATGACAATGATCTGGCATTATATGATTTTGTTTCAGGAGCAAATGCGGAATTGATTCCTTTGGTAGTTGAAGACGATGTACATGTAGGTAATGCAGGAACAGCAACTGATGCGGGTAATGAAGTACTTTATTATGACGGATTGGTTCCTGGAAATACCTATGCTATCTGTGTTAAGAACAATAACGCAACACCAGGTTCATGTGTATTGACCATTAGCAATTTGAATGCAAGTACCACAGATATTGGTCCTTATACCAATTACACCAATACCTACACATCAACATGTCAAAACTTTAAGGTGAAATTCCGTTCTGGTGCTATTGCTTATACCGTTAAGCGTTGGTCAGGATCAACCATGCAGGGTTCTCCCGAGTGGTCCTACACCATAGGAGGAAATGTGAATTCAACCATTTGTCAATTGGGTCGTATCGTTGGAGCCAATTTCTCGGGTCAGAATCAAACCAAATATGTTACGGTTGATGTAACTTATTCTTTAACCGATGGCTTCGGAAACCCCACAACCGTTACAGCTGTTGCTCAGAATGTAGCAAGCTTTGTTCTGGGTGTTGAACCTGCATTGACAGTTCGTTCAACGGATCAATGTCCTGCATACAAGAATCCAGTGTATAACACCATTGCAACCAACCGTTCTGTTTGCGGAACCTCACGTTACCAATGGGAGTTTACCCTACAATACCCAACTGTAGGATTGCCTACGCTATTGAACGGAGCCACGGGAGGTTCTAGAACGCTTGCCTTGAGCGCAGTGAGTGGAATGACGACAGGTCAGCGCTATGATGTGAGAATCCAATCTAAGCATAGCGATAATGTTACCGTTTCAGATTTCTCTTCTGTTTCTTGCGTTAGAACGTTGGGAGCTGCTGGCATGCCAACATTGGAAAACAATGATTTTGTTGTTGTTAGAGACAACGCTTCTGGTGTGTATGCTGCTTACCCAAATCCTTTTGATGGAAACAATGTACGAATTGCATTGTCTAATGTTGAAGGAACTTTCGATGTAATTATCCTTGATGTTACAGGAAAGATGGTTCACCAAGAGCAAGTGGTTTGCGAAGGAGAGTTGGTAAAAGATTTATCAATGAATGAAGTACTTCCATCAGGAATGTATCAACTTATTTTCAAGAACAATGGAAACGTCCAGTCCTTGAAATTAATGGTATCCAAATAGGTTTTGTTAGTTTTACTTGGTGCCGAAAAAAGGGTCCTCTTCGTGAGGGCCTTTTTTTTTACTTTCGCCAAATGGAAATACACATATGGTCTGATGTTGCTTGTCCGTTTTGTTATATTGGAAGGGCTCATTTGGAAAAAGCTTTACAAGTGACTGGTCTCGGTCAGGTCAATTTTACGTGGCATAGTTTTCAGTTGGACCCTTCAATTAGCCGCGAGGCCGAAGGACGAAGTATTGCCGAGCATCTGTCTGAAAAGAAAGGATTGAGCTTGTCGCAAGTTCAACAAATGATGGACAATGTTTCTGAAATGGCATCTGAGGCAGGGTTGACATTGCAGTTGTCTACCTCCAAAGTTTTTAATACCCTATCTTGTCATTTGTTGTTGCAGTATGCCAAATCATTGGGGAAAGGCGATGCATTGAAAAAGGTGTTCTTTGAGCGTCACTTTTTGTTGAATCAGAATTTGGCCGACTTGGCCATTTTGGATCAAGCCTTGATGCAAGTTGGAATTTTGGATGTGAGTGCGTCTGAAATACTCTCCGATTCACATTGGATGAGCAAGATGGAAGATGATTTGTACACGGCGCAACAATTCAATATCCGAGGGGTTCCTTTGTTTGTTTTTGATAGCAAATACGCCCTCTCAGGAGCGCAGCCTGTTGATGTTTTTGTAAAGGTGTTGAAACAAACTTTGGCCGATCAGCAATAAGGGGCTGTAATTTTGGTTGATAAAGTTATCATGATGGAAAATGCACAATGGGTTTTATGGGTTATTTTGGGATTGAACGCCGTATTAATTTTCTTGGTTCTCAGGGGTTCCAACGTCTCTCAATCAACGCTTTCAGCTGAACAGTTGCAGAGTGCGCTGAATCGTTTGGAATCGACAGTCAAAAGTGAATCCCGTGACAACCGGGAAGAGTTGTCCAGGCAGCTAAAAGACAATCGTCAAGAGTTGGGTGAGGCCTTGCGTAATTTTTCAGATCAAAACCAGCGTTTGTCCAAGGAATTAATCGATACGGTGAAAGCTGAATTCAAGACTTTCAAGGATGAATTTGAAAAGCATTTCAAAGGTTTTACGGATAACCAAAAGGAGAAGTTTGATGATTTGGTCAATAAAACGGAGAAGCGATTAGAGGCCATGCGGGAAACGGTAGATGAGAAGTTGCAGAAAACGTTGAATGATCGACTCACGCAATCTTTTGCCGCAGTGGAGAGCAATTTGAAATCGGTTCAAGAGGGTTTAGGAGAGATGAAAACATTGGCTCAAGATGTTGGCGGTTTGAAGAAGGTCTTGAGTAATGTTAAGCACCGTGGTGGTGTAGGAGAGGTGCAATTGGAAATGTTGCTTGAACAGATTTTAGCTCCCGATCAATATGCAGCCAACGTGAAGACCAAAGAAGGCTCCAATGACTTGGTTGAGTTTGCTATCAAGTTGCCTGGACGTGATGACCAACAATCTCATGTTTATTTGCCCATTGATGCAAAATTTCCAAAGGATGCTTATGATCAATTGGTGGACGCCTATGAAAGTGGAGAGGTGGGCGCCATTGACGCAGCCAATAAAAATTTGGAAAATACCATCAAGAAGATGGCCAAGGATATCAAAGAAAAGTATGTAGATCCGCCCAATACCACCGATTTTGCGATTTTGTTTTTACCCTTTGAGAGCATTTATGCTGAGGTGATTCGTCGTTCTAATTTGTTGGAGTATTTGCAACGAGAGACCAAGGTAATCGTGACTGGTCCAACTACTTTGGCAGCCATTTTAAATAGCCTACAAATGGGCTTCCGAACATTGAGTCTACAAAAGCGCAGCAGTGAGGTTTGGTCACTCCTTGGAGCGGTGAAAACTGAGTTTGATAAGTTTGGCGGATTATTGGAAAAAGCACAAAAGAATATTCAACTGGCCAATGGTTCACTTGATGAACTGCTTGGCAAAAGAACCAATGCAATAAAGAGAAAACTCAAAGATGTGCAATCGCTACCCAGTGGAGATGTTCAAAATATTTTACCTGAGTTGAGCGACTCCGATGAAGGAGATTCTAACGAATAGCGCATTATATTTAGCGCATGGATATTCAGGAAAGAAACCATCCTCTGCGTCGCATATGTGAAGAACTGAACAGCAGGGAGGGCATTGCCGCCTGTATTAACGGGGTAGACTATTCATACGCACAACTCAAGACCAAGGTCATTTGTGCAAGACGCATCTTTGAAGGACGAAGTGAGAAGGGAATTCTGATAATGGCTCATGACAATGTGGACACATACGCTGCGATTTTGGCATGTTGGTCTCTAGGTAAATTTTACGTGCCAATTCATCCCAATTACCCAAAGGAGCGTAGAGAGAAAATTGCTCAAATCTTGCAGGTCCATTATCTTTTTGATGCAGCCAATCATTCATTGGAATCGCATCACGAAGATGAAAATTCTACCGCCATTGAATACATTCTTTTACAGAATGAATGGGCGTACGTTCTATTTACTTCTGGAAGCACAGGAGAGCCCAAAGGTGTCCCCATACAATGGAAGAATTTGTGCGCATTCGAAAAAGGTTTCTCTAAATTGGAATATCAATTAGATGCAAATGATCGATTTCTTCAAATGTTTGATTTAACTTTTGATTTATCTGTCATGTCATTTATGATTCCTTTGACACTTGGTGCAAGTTTTTATACTGTTCCACCTGACAGCATGAAGTATGCTGTAATTGCGGAGCTTTTGGAAGAAAGAAAATTGACTTTTGCTTTGATGGTGCCGTCAATTTTAACCTACTTGAAACCCTATTTTGAAGAAATAAAGGCAGAAGACCTGCGGTATTCATTATTCTGTGGAGAAGCATTGCATGAAGATATGGTTCATCTGTGGTCATCTGTGGTCCCAAATGCGCAGATCGATAACGTGTATGGTCCAACAGAGAATACGATTTTCTGCACACGGTATACTTTCAAACGAAATCAGGACAATGTCAGTTATCAAGGAATTCTTAGCATCGGTCAGCCCATGGAATTTACAGATGTGAAATTATGGAATGATAACACTTACGAAGTGGCCAGAGGGGTAATAGGTAACCTTTGGTTAGGGGGGGATTATTTAACGCCGGGTTATTTGAATCGTGATGATTTGAATCAAACGCAATTTGTAGTTCATGACAATGCGCGGTGGTATAATTCAGGGGATCGAGTATTGGTAGCCGAATCGGGAGATTTACTCTACGCAGGTCGTCAGGACAATCAATTGAAGGTACAGGGTTTTCGTATTGAAGCTTCGGAAGTTGAGTTTTATCTTAAAAAAATCTTGCCCAACGGAATCAGAGTGATTGCATTGGCGATCAATAATAGCAAAGGTTTGACGGAATTGGTTGCTGTTGGTGAAAGAGCGATTTGGGATTCTAAAAATGTCAAGGAGGAATTGAGCAAAAATTTGCCTGCTTACATGGTGCCATCACACTATTTATCCATGGAAGATTTTCCATTAAATGCCAATGGAAAAGTGGATCGTAAAAAAATTGCATCATGGGTGGAGAGCGTGGTTTGATTATACGTTCTGCTCTCTTGAAGGATATTGATTTTATCATTGAAACAATATTCCAAGCGGAGAAAAGTGGTACAGATATTTGTGCGTTGTTGTCGCTTTGGAATTGTGATGAAAATCAATTGCGGATATACTTACGTGCTATTTTAGAAGAAGAAATAGACGGGACAGAGTGGTCCATCTCAAGTTTTGTAGTGGCTGAAATTTCCAATGAGGTGGTCGGTGCATTTGCAGGTTGGATAGAAGGGGAAAATGAATGGGAATTGTCTTCATCTACGCTCAAAGCTAATTTAATGAAGGCAAATTTACCAATGGAGATAATCTTAAACATGTCTAATTTTCAAAGGGAAATAGCTTCAATCTATTTGGATCGTACTTTTGGTTCTTTGCAATTGGAATACGCTTTTGTTCTACCGCAGTTTCAAGGAATGGGGATAATCGGAAAGATTATTGACTTCATTTGCACCAAGAATAAAGGAGTCCAAATGTCAGAGGTACAGGTGTTTTCCAACAATGTTTCTGCGATTAGGGCCTACGAAAAAATGGGATTTGTTCGTACTTTTGAAACTGCCTTGATTGATGGGGAAAACAATATATTTCCCAATAATGTCAAGTGGAAGTTGACCAAATATTTATGATGACTGCAGACCAGATAAAGCAAATCGTAGGAGATTCTATTTTTAAAGTATTGAATCACAGAAATTTTGAAATGCATGATGGACTTAGAGCTCCTGATGTGGAAGGTTGGGATAGCTTGCATCATATGCTTATTCTCAATGAAATTGAAAATGCCTTTGGTTTTAAATTCAAACTTAAAGATTTGAATAAAATGAAGGATATGGGAAGTTTGATCGCCATCATTCAAGAGCGAGCTTTTGCTTGACGAAATTTTTACATATCACTGAAGTAACTTTTATCTGTCTTGTTTGATTTAGTTCTCCCTAACGATTGTTGAACAAAAGTCATTGGTGTAAAAAGCAATAATCTAGGCGCTGTATCGTTTCTGAAAAATTGTGGTGCGGAAGTTCTAGGTAAATGGTCGTTAATTGCTAAAGCTTTTCTATGCATAGAAATTTATTGGTTTTAATATTCTTGATGAATCAAGCTTTTTTTTTGAAGGCTCAAACGGCGTTTGTATTGTCTGGAACCATTACTGAAACGGGCAGTGGTGAGTTACTGCCAGGGGTGATGATTTTTTGTCCGGCTGAGCAAGAGGGAACAACCAGCAATGCCTATGGATTTTATTCGCTGCAGTTATCCAAATTACCCGCCACCGTAGTGTACCGATTTTTAGGTCATCAAGAGGTGGTGCTGACCATAGAGAGCCTTCAGAATCTTCGTCAAGATGTGGCTTTAAGCTTGTCAGAGATGCAAAAGGAATTGGTGATTGAGGGCAATCGTTATATTAATACCGCTGAGCAAACCCAAATGTCGACCATTGAAATTCCTGTGGATCAAATTAAAAAGATACCAGCACTTTTGGGAGAAAAGGATGTGCTCAAAGTCATTCAATTATTGCCCGGTGTTCAAAAAGGAAGCGAGGGAAGTTCAGGGTTCTATGTTCGAGGCGGTGGACCTGACCAAAACCTGATCATTTTGGATGATGCCGTGGTTTACAACGCGAACCACCTGTTCGGTTTTTTCTCTACTTTCAATGGGGATGCATTGAAGTCTGTCGAGTTGATCAAAGGTGGCTTCCCATCAAGGTATGGAGGAAGGTTGTCTTCCGTGTTGAACATGCAGATGAAAGATGGGGACAAAAAGAAATTCAAAGGCGAAGCCGGTTTTGGTCTCATTGCTTCTAGGTTGATGCTCGAAGGTCCATTGGTCAAGGGAAAGGTGTCTTATTTATTGAGCGCCAGAAGAACCTACATTGATGCCCTGATTTATCCCTTTCTGCCAAGGGATGCAAAGGCAGGATATTATTTCTATGATTTGAATGGGAAAGTGAATTGGGTTGTCAATAAAAACAACCGGTTGTATTTGAGCGGTTATACTGGAAAGGATCGGTTTTATTATCGCCCATGGACAGAATTTGGAGAGGAGGAGTCAGCCTATCTGCAGTGGTTCAATCGAACAGCCACCTTGCGCTGGAACCATATCTACAATGAGAAATTGTTCAGCAATACGTCGCTGATTTACTCGAAGTATTTGTTTGATATTGGATCCCAATCCAAGGACAATGGCGTAGAGACTTTCTCCTTGAGTTACGGAAGTGGCATCCAAGATTGGACATTGAAGCATGACTTTGATTATAGTCTGAACAACAGACACCATTTCAAATGGGGCGCAGTTGTCATCAAGCATCATTTCACCCCAAGTGCAATCGTGGTTAAAGGGGATTTTACTCAGGAAGATATAAAGGATTCTGAGGAATACTTCTCATTTGAGAATGGGTTTTACATCGAGGATGAGATGAAACTCTCCGATCAGTTGAAAGTTAACCTCGGTTATCGGTTGAGTAATTTTGTTATGAAAGACAATGTCTATTGGGGTTGGGAGCCCCGATTGAATGCGCGTTACTTGATCAATGAGCACTGGAGTGTCAAAGGCGGGTATGCCAGAATGAACCAATACATGCATCTCTTGTCCAATACAGGAATTGGTTTGCCAACTGATTTGTGGGTACCTGCCACGGAGCGTGTTCGTCCCATGCGTTCAGATCAATGGGCATTGGGTACGACCAAAGACTTTGAAGGAAAGGATTGGAGCATCACTTTGGAGGGCTATTACAAATTGATGGACAATGTATTGCATTACAAAGAGGGAGCTAGTTTCTTGGAAACGGGTGTTTTGAACGAAGATTCAGAGATATCCTGGCAAGACAATGTTACGAGTGGACAAGGAGAATCTTA
>JACCDO011428849.1_pt1 | contig 14282 bp, 13 predicted proteins | sample 7446101 | NCBI WGS metagenome assembly JACCDO01 (sample SAMN15323440, study PRJNA562643) | freshwater metagenome | isolation source: river surface water | place: USA:Blue River Watershed | collected 2017-08-16
AAATAAAATATATGGATGTGGTAAACCATTTAAAGTCATTAAAGAAAATAACCAATATATTGCTATAATTTGTGATTATATATGAAGTATTTATAAATTGGATATTTTAATATAATTATTTATTTTATTTTTTTATAATATTTATTTAAGTTTAATAAATAATATAAAAAAGAGTTGAACAAATATAGAATATATGGAATCACAAAGTATTAGAAATAAACAAAAAATAGCCAAATTACCGGAACAAGTAAATTTAGATCAATTAAAGGCTAGTTCATTAATGTATAATAATGGTAAAAGATATAGTTTAATATCATTTGGTAATAATAGAGAATCATTATTTGTTCAAACTCCATTATTTGATGGAGTTTTAGATGCTGATTTCTTTAATGAATATGGAGAATATTATTTTAAGATTAATAATGATGTAAATGGACAAAAATTTATAGATTTTATTATGGAATTAGAAAAAAAAATAATTTCTTTAGCATTTGAAAATAAATCAAATTGGTTCAACAAACAAGAAAATGTTAGATTCAGAAGTATATTAAAAAATTTAGAAGTTGATGATAATGCAGATGAAGTAAAAGTAATTAAATTTAAAATTCCATACAATACAAAAACAAAAAGAATTTATGTTGATTCATTAGATAATTTACACAATAATGACACTGAAAATATTTCAGTTAAAGAATTAAATGATGGAAATATAAGAATGATTATTAATATAAATGCAATTTGGTTTACTGATGATATGTTTGGTTTATATTTACGTCCAGTTTATTTAGAAGAAATTAAAACATGTGAATATACATTTCAAGACAATATGGGTGTATCATTATTTATAGAAACTGAAACAAAACCTATTCCAAAACAATCTGTAAATGTTTTTAACAAAATTGTAGAAAATGTTAAAAACGAAGAAATACATGAAAACAAACAACATTTTATTAATGATGATCATTATAATTCTGAAAATGAAGAAATAATCGATAATGAACAATCTGATTCTGAAGAAGTAAAAAATTATATGAAAAAATATTCATCTGATTCAGAATCAGATGAAGAGATAAATATTGAAGAATTATTAAAACCAACAAATAAATCAAAACCGATGGGTAGACAATTAAGATCTCATGGTTCAAATAGTTCTGTATCATTAGAAAAAACAAAGGGTAAACCAATAAAAAAAAGTAGTACATCATCAACAAGTTCAAGAATATCATTAGATTTTGATTAATTATATGTTTGTTTCAATGGTATTTTTGCATAATGGACAACTATGTAATTGATTAAATTTTTCAGTAAAAGTTTTAAACCATTTATTTATACATGAATAGTGATAAATATGATTACAATTAAGTTTAAAAATTTTATTATTTTCTTTTAACTGTTCACTACAAATAGAACAGTTATTATTATGTGAATCTATATCGATAAAATTTATAATTTTACCGGATAAATCAAAAATATATTTATTATATTCGGTTTTGTTCATAACTGTAATTTCCGTATTATCTGATATATTTAAATCAGGTAATAAATGTTGGATAATATCATTAATATTATCATTAACATTATGATTATGTAATTCACTTAAATTGATTTTAATTACATATGTACTATCAAGATTATTCATAAATATATAATAATATTTATAAAAAATAATTGGGAAAAATTTATAGGTATTTAATTTGTGTAAGTATATCAATATTATCTTCATAATCCAAAATATACATATAAATATAAATAATTGCAATTAGTAAAAATAGAATGATTAAACCATATGTTATTTTTTTTGAATAATTTATATTAAACTGATTATATAAATTATTATCTTTTTTATCAATCCTAGTGTACATTTAATATATAGTAATAAATTAAAAACTTTATTTATTTAATAAATAAAAAAATAATAAACACATTATTACAGACACTATAAATTGATTATCGGTTACATAATCAGTTAATGAAGTATAATAATTCATTCCAATATCATTGCTTTCCATTACTTTTAATACATACACAAATATTGCTAATAATATTGCAAAAAATAATCCATCATATAAACCAGCACCACTAGCTTGACCAATTCCTGTTTGACCACCAGTTGCTGATGCTTTTGCAGTTTGATCTGTTGTATTAGTTGTTGCATTAGTATTACCATTTGTATTTTTATTATCATTTGTTAATTGATTTGTGTTTTGTGAAGTTCCAGCAGCTTGACCAGAACTAGCTAATTTATTATCATTACTTCCACTGGTAGAATTAGTTGTTCCAGTACTATTATTACCTGTAGTTAATCCAACATCTGTTTGACCACCTGTTGATGATTTAGAGTTTGTATTATTAGCAGTTTGTTGACTTTGAGATTTATTAACTGCATCTTGAATACATTGTTTATTAACAGTAGGACCATAACTTTCTAACATGGAATTTAATTTAACATCTGAAATTGTATTGTTATTACCAGTTACAATAAAAGTATTAGATGCATTATTATCAATATTAATGGATTCGTTGATATTGGCAACTAAATTTTGAGCTTGTGATGCATCTAAACCACATTTAACTATATTATCTGTTAAATTTCTATTGTCATTAGTATTTATAGTAGTAGAATTATCTACATTATTAGTATTACTAGTTGAATTAATTGCTGTATTAGTGGAATTATTAGTATTATTTACATTACTTGTAGTTTGTTGGTTAATATTTGTACTATTAGTATTAGTACTACTGTTTATTCTTTGTGAGTTATCAACACTATTACTACTAATATTAGTGTTACTGTTAATATTTGTGTTTGTTGTATTATTAGTGGTGTTATTACTGCTACTTGAACGACCGCCCATTATATTATAATGGTTATAAAAAAAATATAAAATTAAAAATAAGTTTTTTGAATTCTATATAAATATGGTATTTCAGCAAAATCAGAATATAACATTAATTTATTTTCAACAAAATTAACAGCAAGTATACCTAATAATCCTATAATTATTAAATATTTACCTAAATATCTATAGTTACCTAAAATTGTTCCCTTTTTATTTAATATTGCTAATAATAATATTGATAATATACCTAAATATCCTGTCATTACAATTAATTTACACATTCCTCTGAATCCACCTGTTTGTTCACCTACTGGTGCTGAACTACTATTATTTGATACAACAGAAAATATACCACCACCTACTAATAATACAACTGCTATTATTACTACTATTAATAATACTGACCCAAAATCACTACCAGCACCACTTGCTTGACCAATTCCAGCTTGACTACCTGTTGCTGATGCAGTTGATGTTTGATCAGATTTATTGGCAGTTGTATTATCATTTTTATTTGAATTATTAGTTGAATTAGTTAATTGGTTAGAATTTTGTCCTGTTCCTGTTGCTGAATTTGAGTTATCAGCTGAATTTGCATTTGTTCCTGAATTACTGTTACTATTTGATGTTGTATTACCTCCAGTTTTTAAATCTGTACTTAATGAACTACCACTAGTACTTTTATCATTTGCATTTTTTGCATCTTGTTGACTTTGCATATCATTAACTACCTTTTGAACACAATCTTTATTAATTGTAGGACCATAACTTTCTAACATGGAATTTAATTGTACATCAGAAATTGTATTGTTATTACCAGTTACAATAAAAGTATTAGATGCATTATTATTAATGTTAATTGATTCATTTATATTGGCAACTAAATTTTGAGCTTGTGATGCGTCTAAACCACATTTTTGCATATTTTCGGTAACATTACCGGATAAATTATTATTAACAGTTGTGGAATTATCAACATTACTAGTATTGCTACTTGAATTAATTGCTGTATTAGTGGAATTATTGGTATTATTTACATTACTTGTAGTTTGTTGGTTAATATTTGTACTATTAGTATTACTAGAACTACTAATTTGTTGAGAGTTATTTACATTTGATGAGTTTAAATTAAAATTAGAGTTAACATTAGTATTTGTTGTATTATTAGTTGTGCTATTACTGCTACTTGAACGACCGCCCATATATTACTATATTATATATAAAATATATATGTAAAAATAATTCCTATAAAAAATTGATAATTATTTATTTTGTCATTAAATACTTACCAACTATATAATCATATCATGTCTCAAAATAATACCGATACCGATAATAGTAATTGGACTACCGTTACTAGCAGAAAACCTAAACAACAAAAAGTCGATGTTGTTGAACAAAAACCTACTTTCGCAAAAAAGAAATCAAAAGTTACTGAAGATAATTCTGATTCTGTTGAAAAAGTAGCTAAACCAGTCCACGTAAAAAAAGAATTGGAACCAAAAGTTGATACAGAATGGGATCTAGCATTTCGTCAAGTATATACTAGTTACTTAGAATATATTAAAAATCGTCATCCCATTAGTGAAATTAAAGACAAAATTAGTGGAGCAATGTATGTAATTGATAAACGTACTGGTGCACCAACAAATCATGTATTTTTAGATGTTCGTAAATGGTCTGGTACTAAAAAAGAAGATCGTAAACAAGTTGAAGTCGAAGAAGTTAACGGCTATAAATTTGTATTAAACAGATTTTTTGATGACCGTAATTTTGTAAGGGATTTAAAAAATCATTTCCGAACTTATGGTTTTAGTATTGGATTTCAAAAACGTAAAAATCAAAATCATTTTGATTATCTTGGAATGAAATGTTATTTCAGAGATAATTAAAAAAAATACAATATTCATTTATTTACTATACAAATAATATAAACTAAATACAAATAATATAATATAAATTTGTGAATTTTCATTAATACTACTAATTACATCAGAATATAAAGTATAATTAGCATATTTTTCTAATAAATATAATATTGCAAAAGCTAATATAACAACTATTAAATAATTATTTACTTCTTTTATACCAGCACCACTTGCTTGACCTATACCTACTTGACCACCAGTTGCTGATGCTGTTGATGTTTGTTTAGTTGTATTACTAGTTGTATTATCATTAGTATTTGCATTTGAATTTTGATTTGTTAATGCATTTGAATTCGATGATGTACCTGATGCACTACCGCTATTGGTTGCTGCATTACTAGTAGTACTACCTGTAGTATTTGCATTACTAGTTGTATTTCCACCTGTTTTTAAAGATGCACTTAATGAACTGCCAGCTGAACTTGCTGAGTTACTATTAGTTGCAGTTTGAGAACTTTGAGAATCATTAACTGCTTTTTGTATACAATCTTTATTAACAGTAGGACCATAACTTTCTAACATAGAATTTAATTGTACATCAGAAATTGTATTGTTATTACCAGTTACAATAAAAGTGTTAGATGCGTTATTATTAATATTAATGGATTCATTTATATTGGCAACTAAATTTTGAGCTTGTGATGCATCTAAACCACATTTCATAACGTTATTAGTAATATTTCTATTATCATTAGTAGTTACGTTGGTAGAATTATTAACATTATTAGTATTGCTACTTGAATTAATACTAGTATTAGTAGAATTATCTGTATTTGTCATATTAGATGTGTTTTGTACATTTTGATTAAAAGAATTAGTATTACTAGAACTACTAATTTGTTGAGAATTATTTACACTTGAACTACTAATATTAGTGTTATTATTAACATTGGTATTTGTAGTATTATTAGTGGTACTATTACTGCTGCTTGAACGGCCTCCCATTATAATATAATATATATTTGGAAAAAAAAAATGAATAAATAATAACATAAACATATATATTTAAATAAATATAATCAATAACATAATGTCAAGAATTGCAATTGTGGATAACAATAAATGTAAACCAAATAAATGTAAAAAAGAATGTATTGCATTTTGTCCACCACAAAAATCCGGTAAAGAAGTTATTAAAATTGTAACAGATATTGAAGATTTAGGAAATGTTAAAAAAATGAAAGCAGAAATTTCAGAAATTTTATGTATTGGATGTAATATTTGTGTAAAAAAATGTCCATTTGATGCAGTTAAAATTATTAATTTACCAATAGAAAATAAAGATGAAATTATTCATAGATATAGTATTAATAGTTTTAGATTATATAGATTTCCTATATTAAAAAAAGGCATAGTATTAGGTATTGTTGGTCAAAATGGTATTGGTAAATCTACAATTATAAATATATTAAGTAATATAATTAAACCGAATTTTGAAATTTTTAATAAAAATTTAACAGAAAAAGAAATTTTACAAAAATTTAAAGGTTCAGTTATGTTAGACTATTTTAAAAATTTATATAATAAAAAATTATCAATATCTATTAAACAACAAAATTTAATACCAAATGATAATTTTGTTCTTGAATTAATTAATCAAAATAATATTGATATTGAAAATAATAATACACAATATTTATTGACAGAATTAAATTTAAATCATTTATTAAATAATAATATTAAAACATTATCTGGTGGTGAATTACAACGATTATTATGTTTTATAACTTTATCACAAAATTCTGATTTATATATTTTTGATGAACCATCAAATTTTTTAGATGTTAAACAAAGATTAATTGTAGTTAAACTAATTAGACAATTAGTGAATCATAATAAATATATTATAGTCATTGATCATGATTTATCAATGTTAGATTATGTATCAGATGAAATTAATATCGTATATGGATATCCAGGAGCATTTGGAATTATATCAAAACAATTAACTGTATTAGAAGGATTAAATATGTATTTAGATGGATTTATACCTCAAGAAAATATGAGATTTAGAAATGAACCATTTAATTTAAAACCATTATTAGAAATTGATAATGATAATATTATTAGCAATTCAAATATAATAAATTATGACGGTACAACAATAAAATATGATGGTTATGAATTAGAAATACCAAATAATAATATAAATTTATATGGAATAAATGTTATTCTTGGTGAAAACGGTAATGGAAAAACAACATATATTAAATACTTAATATCAACTATAACAGATTTACGATTATCATTTAAAGATCAAATGAGTAGTATTAATGGAATTGAAAATTTAACAATAACAGAATTATTTATTAATAAAATATTAACAAATTTTACTAATGATTTATTTAAAATAGAAATAATTAAACCATTAATAAATGAAGAATTAATGAATAAAAAAATTAAACAATTATCTGGTGGTGAATTACAAAAAGTTATGATAATTTTATGTTTAGGTACAGATGCTGATATATATTTATTAGATGAACCCTCTGCAAATCTAGATATTGAAAGCAGATTATTAGTTTTAAAGATAATTAAGAAATTTATTGCTTCATATAAGAAATGTGTATTTGTAATAGAACATGACATAATGATGGCAGTATCATTTGCGCAGGAAATTGGAAGTAAAATATTAATGATTGAAAAAGAAATAAAAGATAACATTAGATATTGTAAAGTGTCAGATTATATGAATTTTAATGAAGGTATTAATAAATTTTTAAAAAGTTTAGATATAACAATGAGAATTTCAAGTCATAATAGACCACGAATTAATAAACATAATAGTAGATTAGATTCAGAACAAAAATATAGTAATAATTATTATGCATAAACAAATTATTTAAATAACATTATTAAAATAATAATTACTATTATCGCACCACCAATACCACCAAATAATGTCCAATTTGGACCTTCAGGTTTATCTGTACTTACATTATTAACTGTAGTTGGACCACCTGTATTACATGTGGATTTTAAAGATACATCAGATATAGAGTTATTAGCACCAGCAGTAATAACTTTATTTGAACAATCTACAATATTCATATTTTGAATTACTTTATTATTTAAAAATTCATAAGAATTACATTCTGTTTGTGTCATATCTCCTGAACAATTTGTACAACCCATATCTCCAATTGGTTGATTACCTGATCTAGTACCATCAGATACTGAATATAATTGTTGGCATCTACATTTTTGACATGCAACTTTATTAGCATTATTTTGGTCAGTAGTACCACAACAATTATCTTTTGGACATTGTAAACAATTAAAAACTTGACCATTATATTCTATTTCATATTTTTCTAACATTCTTTTACCTGATACTTGTGTTTGTGACATATTATAATATTAATATTAGATAAAAAATTGAAAAAAATAGTCAATTACATTTCTATTAGATAAATTTACTTTGCTTAACCTTGATCGATTCAAACGGAGAATGTAGTTATTATTATTAATAACTGAAAAAATATAGATATGTTTTTTCAAACTTTAAAGTACCAATATTGTACCCTAATCGATAATCTTTATGTTTAATTACATAATAATTATTGGTTATATATTACCGTGTAGACTTATCAAATACATGCTGATTAATATACCCAACCAAAGGTATAAAAAACCCATCAAATATTTGCTATCTGATAAATAGTGAATATTTATACCATCCATCTGGCTAATGGATGAAGGATATATAAAAATTCGGCCTTCATATTCTTTTATTGCCAACTAGAATATGAAACCACCATTTAAAAAAGCTATAATAAAAATTGAAAAAATAAATTAATGATAATCGTATTAAATAAATTAAAGTTGTATAAAAAATGATCGATTCAAACGGAGAGTAGAGTTATTAATATAGATTGTGAATAACTTTTAAATGACCCCAAAAATATATGATAATAATTTAACTGATTTTATTCTCGGTTAAATAAGTAAAATTACTACTATTAGACAAGTATTTGTCCATACAAACTTATCATTTGTATGTTATAAATATAGTGTAATTTTTTAAATTAAAAAATATTTTATCTGATAAATAAAATATTTTTTAAAAACAGAATTGAATTTCTAGAATATATTAAAGAGACAAATAATTTGTCCATACAAAATTATCAATTGTATGTCTAAACTATATAATATATATCTACCTAACAAATATTTATCTGATAAATAAATATGTTGTTAGTTCAAATCTGCAAAAACAAAAAACTGTTTTGTGTTCTTTTATTAAAAAATTAGAATGTAAAACTCCGTATATATTAATATGTTCCTTTACAAAATCTAGTATCATTTATTGAATAAATTAAACAGTCAACATCTTTGTTTGTACATTTATAATCTTTAATCATTGAATTTACTATTTTAATTGGTAAGTTTACTGTTAGTTCAGATGCATTTTTACTTGTACTTAAATCAACATTATCATTTTTAATTATATTAACTTTTTCTTGAATAACGTTACATTTATTTGTTTTATTGTCATGTCTTATCATAATAACTTCATTACAATTACGCTCATTTCCAAATTTATCAGTATCATAACATTTAGTTTCTATACTTGGTATTACATCTAAGCACTTATCTAAAACATCCGAATTATTTGGATATTTAAAATATCTATTGTTATTAATCATTAATATACCAACAGGATTAGTAATATTTTCTGTTATTTTATCTTTGTAATATATAAGTAATCTATTTTCTTCATCAACGATTTTATTGTCATTAATGTCTTGTTTAATTTTATTATATTCTTGATTGGATAAAATTGATGCTTTACTAAAAAGACTAATTGATCTAGTATATGAACGGTCCATATTAAAACTGGATACATTATCAATATTAGAATCATTTAATGGTTCATATAATATTGCATTTAATATTGCAATATCCATAGCTCCATCTTTAGTATTACTTATACCAATAGCATATTTAGAACCGTCTTTAGATACGGCTAATGCAATATGTTTAATTTTATCATTACTATTAGTATTAAATTTTTTAACGATATCATTATAAGAAGAATTATTTGGAATATTTAATCCATAACCAATAACTTCCATAGTTGTTTCTAGATTATCTTCAGAAAATTTATACGTACGAATAATTTTACCATATTCTTGTTTTAATTGTTCAGAATTAATTTTACCAGTTAAATCCCATAAATTAAAAATAGGATCAGTACTACTAATGCTTAAATTTATTGCTGATCTATTAAATAATCTAAAATATAAATCAAGTTTATTGCCTCTATTTTTATGTCTAGGAATACAAGGACCAGAACGTAAAATATTACCATAATTAATTTCGCCATTACCATTTAATAATGATTTATATTCTTCTGGATTATCAATAATATCATATAAACTATTAATATTAGACATAGATACAGGAAATATACATGTATTGTTATTTTCATATTGACAAAGTGAATTATCTGGTGATTTACTATTTATTTCAAAATTATATGCATCTTTATCATGACAACGTCTTGTTGGATTAGTATAATCAGGATATTTATAACCTAAAGAAAAATATCTAGAACATATTACTTTATCTTCTGGAAAATTACATGTACAATCATCTGCTTGTGTATTTTCTTGTAATTTAAGAGGATTTGTAAAATTAGTTGCTTTAATATTAGTACAAGATTTACCTGGAACAAAATGTTCAACATTTGAATTTTTTTCACGATAAATAATATACAAAATTAAAGCAATTAACACAATGAATAATATATTATGGTCAATCATAATATATTATTAGATATTTATAATGAATTAATTGTTTTTTTTTCTTAATTCATATCCAATATTATTTTCATTTTATAACAATTAATTGATTTTGATGCATTTGTTGATAATTCATGTCTTTTCTTTTCTGAAGTTGATGGACTATCTGTTAAATCAATAATTGAATTTGAACTATTTGTAATACTAGTTGATGTGCTTGATTGTTTATCTGTAGAATTATTTGGACTTTTTTTTGTCAATGTATCAGACATATCTTTATTAATATCGTCTAAATATTTTTCAACATAATCTAGTACTTTATTGGTAATAGCCCATCTAAAAAAATTAAGTTGTCCAATAGTAGTAATTAAATAATTATTAGTTGTATAATAAAATGGAATTCTTCTTTTTCTACAAAATGGATCAAAAAGTTTTTTTTTATAACCTTTTAGTTGAGCTTTGTATTCTAGATATACATTGAAATATTTAGATATAACATTATTTTTTTTATCTAATGGATAAATAATATTATTTTTTTTTGAATAGTTTGTAACAAACCAATCAATTACTCTAATACTGATCTTAGATTGCCCTTGTAAAATAGGCAATATTTTAGTCATTTCTGGGGTAGGATTTATATCATTTGATGATCCAAAATAGCTATTTAATGACCCTATTATGTCTTCATTATATTTGCTTATATTGGACTGTATAGTTATTTCATATTCACTAGTATTCATTATTTATAATAAATAATAGAGATCTTTAAATGGATTATCTATTAATATCTTAAACCTTTAAAAAATATTGAATATTTAACTTATTGGTAAAGTATGAAATTATTTAAAAGTATATTATTAGTATTTATTATATATGATGAGCACAACTAATACTGTTTCCAACTCTAAGAAATCAACTAAAGCTTCTAAACAAGCCAAAGAAGAACCTGTAGTCGTAGCAGCTCCTGCTACTGTAACTACTACTACTGTTGAAGTAGCTGTTACACCTGCACCTGTCGCTTCTACCAAATCTAAGAAACGTTCCGCTAAAGTAGAAGATTCAGCACCACTTGTTCCAGTATCAGAACAATCAGTAGTTGTAGAAGCTACTCAACAAGTAGAAACTGTTCCACAAGTAGAAACTGCACAAACTGAAGGTTCTGAAGAAACTAAATATACTTCATTTGAAGAAGTAATGAAAGCAATTGCTGAATGCGATAAAGTTGTTGTCCAAAAACAACGTGAACGCGCTCAACTTATTAAAATTGCCCAAAAATACCACGCTCAAGTAGTTCGTCAAGTTAAAAAGAAATCTAAATCCGATAGTAAATCTACTAAACGTGCTGTAAGTGGTTTCAATAAACCTGCTCCAGTTCCTGCTGCTTTCTGTGGTTATCTTGGATTAACTGAAGGTCAAGAACTTCCTCGTACTGCTGTAACTGCTCTTCTTTACCAAAAGATTAAAGAACTTAACCTCTTAAATCCTGAAGACAAACGTGAAATCCAAGCAGATGCAGCTCTTCGTGAACTCTTCCGCATGGAAGAAGGTGAAGTAATTAAATTCAATAACTTCCAAAAATTTGTTTCCAGAGTTTACAAAGGTGATGTTGAAGAAGAATCATCTGAAGATGAAGCTACTGCTTAAATAATTTAAATACATTTTTTCTTTTATAATAAAATATTAATAGTATAATAAATATTTTATTAAATCATCAAATTATGATTATCAATGTTGCGATTAATGACACTTAAATCGTCATTAATATTATAATTATAAAAATTAATAATACTAAAAAAATCATTAATATTAGTATCATTTGTATTATATAGATTAATTAATTGAAATGCTAAATCATAATGTTTAGTCATTTTTTTTATAATATCGTTATGATCATATTTTTGATCAGTACATACATTTTTAACAATATCGGATAAAGATAAAGAAATATAATTATTTTTAGTTTCTTGGAAATATTTACGGTGAACATCAACATTAACAATATCATTTAATACTTTTTCAAAATCAAAATTATGTTTTTTACATATTTCCAATAAATCTTTTGGTAAAATTTTATTATTAACACTTCTACTATAATCAGAACCTAATAATATAGAAAATTTACATAATTGTTCATGTGTAATTTCTAATTTTTCTAAAATTAAATTGCGATCATATAATAAATATTTCCCTTTGTAATATTTAATTAAATATTTACATCCAGAAACTAATATATCCATATCTTCACTTAGACATGCATCTGCTATATTATATTGAACTAATTTAGCACATACAACATCGGCTTGTTCAGGTGCGATTGCATATGGTATATTAAATTTATTAAAAAATGATTTAAGTTTTTTAATATCATTTGAAGATACATATGTTGATTGTAAATTTAATTTAAACATTTTATTATTATATTCCAATAATTCATTTTCATCCATATAGTCTTGATTGGTATTATGTAAATCTATTATTTGTTCTATTACTTTTTTTCTTTTATTATATCTATTATCAATAATATCTTTTTTTAGTTCATCTGGTGCACTATCAAAGATATATATTGGTATAATATTATTTTTTATTAATTTATTTATTTGTTTTTTAAACAATAATATGACATTTGTGTTAATATCTTGTTTCTCAGCCCTAAGATATTTATACATATATAAATTAGTATCAATAGTAATCAGTAAATAATCTTTATTATTTGATTTTGATTTAATATAATCTACTACTGATAATAAATCTATAAATTCAGGTACAATATTTAAGCTTTGTAAATATGAGTTTATTTTTCGGATACCCATTATAGAATCTCTACTTTTGTAATCTATTTATTTTTATTATTTGTTATTAATATTCTTTACATTATAATTGAATAAGGTAAAACATATTGATGTATTAATTTAATTTAACATAATAGATAGATAATTTCATCTTATTTTTATCTATTATATTATTTATATTTAATTTAGTTAAATAATTATAATTACAAATATTTTGGTTAATTTCTTCTGTCAATATTTTTTTTAAATTATTTGCAATATTTGAAGATCTTTTATCAATATTAACACTAAATAATTTAATTAATAATATATATTTAATAAATACATATGAAAATCCATTTGTGTATTGTAAAAAATTATTTTTTTTTGTTATTTTATAAATATCATCTATCCCATAATAATTAAATAATTTCTTACAATTTATTGCACTATTTACTATTTCATTATTTATCATTTTAATAAATAATTTAATTTTATCATAATCTTTATTAAATACATTATTTACATAATAATTCCAAAATATTATTGCTATATACTCAACATATGCTTCATTATATAATATTTTACTATTCCCAATAATCATTTTAATATCTTTACCTATATAATTTTCATATTCATATACATCTAAATTTAAATTATGTAATAACTCATGTATTAATACTTTAAATAATTCATCAATTCTAAATATTGTAATTGTATTTGTTTTATCACTATGATAACTAACACCTGTATTAATGTGATAAGGAGAAATTCCGTTTATATCACTATTTGCTGTCCAATTTAACCAATCATATTTATATGTATTTAATTCATCATAATTTCCAAATGTTTTTAAAAATGGTGATAACATTAAATTAACCGTTACATTACTATTTTTTGAATAATTATCGGTTATCCATTTTATAATATTATAAACATGATTTACAATATTATTTATATTATCTTGATTATGTTCTTTACTACTAAATATTATGTTAA
>JACCDO012196388.1_pt1 | contig 14282 bp, 13 predicted proteins | sample 7446101 | NCBI WGS metagenome assembly JACCDO01 (sample SAMN15323440, study PRJNA562643) | freshwater metagenome | isolation source: river surface water | place: USA:Blue River Watershed | collected 2017-08-16
AGAGCACGTTGAGGAACTAGAAGCCGCTCTAAAGGGCGCTGACATGGTCTTCATTGCTGCCGGTGAAGGTGGAGGTACCGGAACCGGTGCCGCTCCAGTCGTTTCGCGCATCGCCAAGGAAGGCGGCGCGCTTACCGTAGGTATTGTTTCGCGCCCATTCAACTGGGAAGGTGCACGCCGTGCTCAGCAAGCCCAGAAGGGTATCGAAGAGCTTCAGGGCCAGGTTGACACCCTAATAGTGGTACCTAACCAGCGTCTACTAGACATCGAAGACAAGGTCATTAGCTTCAAGGACGCACTGAAGATCGCCGACGACGTTCTACGTTCGGGTGTTCAGGGTATTACCGACCTAATCGCCATCCCTGGTGAGATCAACGTGGACTTTGCAGACGTTCGTTCGGTCATGCAGGGTGCCGGAACCGCCATCATGGGTATCGGTACCGCCAAGGGCGAAGACCGCGCCATCAAGGCCGCCGAGAAAGCAATCAGCAACCCGCTACTTGAAGCAGGCATCGACGGCGCCCACGGCGCACTGATGCTAATCCAGGGTGCAAGCAACATGGGTCTACACGAAATTGACGAAGCCGCAGCACTGATTCAGGAATCGGTGAGCCCAAACGCCAACGTGATCTTCGGTTTCTCGACCGACGACTCGCTCGGTGACGAGATCCGCGTGACCGTAATCGCAGCAGGTTTCGATGGTGGCGCTCCGGTTCGTCGTCCGTACACTCCAATCACCATGAAGACCGACACCGACCAAATCCGAGTCGTTGAGGTCGAAGAGCCTAAGTTCGAGTCGGTTCAGGTTGAGCCTGAGGTTGCCGCAGTAACTCGTGTGGAGACCGAAGAAGAGACCTTTGGTGGCTGGTTGGCACCTCGTGAAGAAGTGGCCCCAAAGACCGAAGCCATCGACATCCCAGCTACCCCACAGGGCTCGAACGGCCGCTTTGGCGATGACCTGGACATCCCAGACTTCCTGAAGTAAATGGCTGATTTGGCCTACCGATTGAGGTCGGTTCACGGCGTGGTCTCCGACGAATGTCGTCGGTTGAATCGTGAAGAACCGACCCTCATCGTAGTTACCAAGAATCACCCAGTTGACCTTGCTAGCCAGCTCTACGAGTTGGGCGTTCGTGAGTTCGGTGAGAACCGCGTTCAAGAGGCTCTACCAAAATCCGAGAGTTTCGAGGCATTGCACCCAGGTTCCGACGTGCGCTGGAATCTAATCGGTCAACTTCAGACCAACAAGGTAAAACAGGCTTTGCAATTCGCGTCGTCAATTCATTCGTTAGACCGCGATAGCCTCCTTTCCGAGTTGATCAAGCGAACCGCCGACCTCGAGGTGCCGCTCGAAGTCTTCATCCAGGTGAACCTGACCGAAGATCCAGAACGCGGAGGGGTGGAACCAGACCAGCTTCTCGCCTTTGCGGATAAGGTGGCCGCCTGTCGAACCCTAAACCTTGCTGGGCTAATGGCCGTCGCCGGACTGGATGTAGAACCAGCCAAAGACTTCGAACGCGTTGCCGCTTTGAGTGAAAAGTTAGTGCTTCAGCATCCACTTGCTTCGGGTCGTTCGATTGGGATGTCGGGCGACTATGTCGAAGCGCTTTCGTTCGGTGCGACACACCTCAGAATTGGCACGGCAATAACGGGTAATCGCACCAATTAGCAATATTCTGAAAACAATAAATTAGGAGGCACTCGTGGGTGTACTAGGCGACGCAATGGGCTTTTTCGGCTTCGGCGGAGGAAATCAACCTCAGAAGCCAGCTCGTAACTCGGGATCAACCAAGACCGCACCGGCCAAGGTATCGTCAATCCGTCCAGCACGCAGCAACTACGGTTCTGCCGTGAACGAAATGGTTACCATCGACGCCAAGTCTTACGCAGACGTCAAGGTGATCGGTGAATATTTCCGTAACGACCTTCCAATCGTGATCAACATGGCGGAGCTATCGGAAAAAGACCAGGTACGTGTTCTTGACTTCGTTCTTGGTCTTCAGTTCGGTCGCCACGGTAACTTGACTCGTGTCACCCCGAAGGTATTCCTGCTAACTCCTGAAAGCGTCGCTGTAAACCCAGACGACGAAACCGAGCCAGAAGAAATTCTGGACGAACAGGACTAATCAACTTATACACAGGCCGCATCATCCTCAGGATGGTGCGGTTTGGTATTCTTGACCAGACGCGGTTTGCGTCCTATAAAACGAGGTAAGAATGTCTCTGACTCCAGAAGATGTAGTCAATAAGAAATTTCAGCCAACCAAGTTCCGCGAAGGCTACGACCAGGACGAGGTTGATGAATTTCTCGATGAAATCATCGTTGAACTTCGACGTCTAAACCAAGAGAACGAAGAGCTACGTCAGCGTCTGCTGGCGGCCGATGGTCGTATCGCCGAGCTTCAGCGAACTCCTGGTGCCATGGCCGGAGCACTCACCTCGGACACCGCGGCCATCGCCACCTCGATCACCAACCCGGCAGCCGCCTTCCCAGAGGCCGCGGCCGAAGTTGTGACCCCAGAAGCCAACAACACCAACAACCTGCTTCAGTTGGCTCGTAAGCTCCACGACGAGCACGTTCGTGAAGGTATTGCCAAGCGTGACGCGCTAATCGCAGAAGGTCAGGCAACCGCAGCCCGTCTAATTCGTGAAGCAGAAGCCAACCAGCGTTCTGAGGTCAGTCGTCTGGAGCAGGAAAAGGCCTTGATTGAACACTCGATCCAGGAACTACGACAGTACGAACACGATTACCGCGCCAGCATCCGCAGCTTCATCGAAAGCCAGTTGCGCGACCTAGAAGCACCTAGCTCTGCGCCACGCGGCAACCAGGGCATGCTCGGTGCCTAGACGTGGCTAAAAAGAAGTCCAAGGCCTGGGTCGGCTTTTTGCTGATTTCGGTTGCGTTAATCGCACTTGATCAGTGGACCAAGAATCTGGCGATTGCTAACCTTCCAAAGTTTCAGTCGGTGCCGTTCGTCGGTGAAGTGCTGCAGTTCTTCCTGGTTTGGAATGATTCGGCTGCGTTCTCTATCGGCTTCGGTGCCACCTGGATTTTCACAGTCATTTCCAGCGTCGCCGCACTTGTCGTGATTTGGCTGATCCTTCGCGCTGGTGCTAGGTCCTGGTCGCTCGCCCTATCGGTACTTCTCGGTGGCATCGTGGGGAACCTGGTTGACCGATTGACTCGAGCACCTGGTTTCCCAGAGGGACACGTCGTTGACTTCCTGCAGTTGCCGTTCGGTTTTCCAGTTTTCAACGTAGCTGACATCTGCATCACCTTCTCAATGACTACTGTGGTCATCTTGGTGATGCGTGGAGTCAAGCTAGGTCGCTAATGGCCGAAATCAAATCCGTTTACATCCCTGAGGGTTTGGGCGGATCGCGCGCCGATGCCGGCCTAAGTAAGGCACTTGGCCTCTCCAGAACAGCCGTGGTGGAACTTCTCGATGCCGGGCTAGTTAGCGCTGGCGGCAAGGTGCTCGGTAAGAGTGACAAACTCGCTGCCGACACGATCGTTGAGGTGGAACTTCAGAGCAAGCCGGACCCGCTACTAATTCATGAGGACCACGTAGAGGGTTTCAAAATCATTTTCCAGGACGACCACATCATCGTCGTTGACAAACCGGCTGGCGTAGCCGCCCATCCATCGGTTGGCTGGGACGGACCTACCGTTCCTGGCGCACTGCTTGGTCTGGGTGTCCAGTTGACTACCTCCGGTGCTGCCGAGCGCCAGGGGATCGTACAACGCCTCGATGTTGGTACTAGTGGGCTCATGGTTTTGGCTAAGACCGAGCTGGCTTACTCGCGACTCAAACAAGCTTTCCGAGACCGCACGGTCCACAAGGTTTATCACGCACTGGTTCAGGGACATCCAGACCCTTCGGCTGGAACCTTCGATGCACCGATCGGGCGCCATCCGAAAGCCGAATTCAAGTTCCAGGTGCACCCGGATGGAAAGCCCTCGGTAACCCACTACGAAACAGTCGAGGCGTTCCGCTCGGCTTCTCTGCTCGAGATCATTTTGGAAACCGGCCGCACCCACCAAATCCGCGTTCACTTCTCGGCATTCCGTCACCCATTGGTAGGGGACACCATGTATGGCGCAGATCCGGTCCTGGCGGCGAAATTGAAGCTTGATCACCAGTGGCTACATGCCATCCGCCTGTCTTTTGAGCATCCGATAACCTTCGAGCAAGTCACTTTTGAGAGCAGTTACCCAGCCGAATTGAGTGCCGTTCTAGATCTACTGCGTGGCTAGTAGGCGAGTGTCAGGATTTCGGGTTACTCTTATGTCCCGCCCTGAATATTTGTGAGGTGAAACGTGTCCGATAAGTCATTCGTGCACCTTCACGTACACACTGAATATTCCATTCTCGATGGCGCAGCGCGCGTAGGTGAATTGGTCAAGGCAACCAAAGATTTGGGAATGCCAGCCATCGCGGTTACCGACCACGGAAACCTTCATGCCGCCTACGAATTTCTCAAGACCGCTGACAAGTACGGGGTTAAGGGCATCGTTGGAATGGAAGCCTACGTGGCTCCGCGAGTTCACCGCAGCGACCGTACTCGTGTAGCCTTCGGCGACGGTGGCCGCGACGACGTTTCTTCCGGTGGCGCCTACACCCACATGACCCTACTGGCTAAGACCACTGAGGGCATGTACAACCTGTTCCGAATGTCGACCATGTCTTACACCGACGGCATTTTCTACAAGCCTCGCATCGACCGCGAACTGTTGCATAAGTACGGTAAGGGTTTGATCGGTACCACCGGTTGTGCCGCCGGTGAAATCAACACCCTGCTTCGTTTCGGTCGCTGGGACGACGCCGTGGCCACTGTTCGTGAAATGCAGGAGATTTTCGGTAAGGAAAACTACTACTGCGAAATCATGCGTCACGGCATCGAGATTGAAGAGAAGACCGAGTCCGAACTGATTCGTCTTGCTCGTGAAACCGGTATGCCGCTGGTTGCTACCAATGACCTTCACTATGTTCACGAGCACCAGGCTTCAGCCCAGGAGGCTCTGCTCTGCGTGCAGACCAACGACACCCTAGACAATCCAAATCGTTTTGCCTTCGGCGGTAGCGGTTTCTACCTAAAGTCACCCGAGCAAATGCGTGAACTGTTCTCGGACCTTCCAGAAGCCTGCGACAACACGCTCAAGATTGCAGAGGAATGTGCGGTTGCATTCGCCGACCTCAGCCTCACCCCGAAGTTCCCAGTTCCGGAAGGTGAAACCGAGGACAGTTGGTTTGAGAAGCAGGTCCAGGAGGGAATGCAGAAGCGTTTCCCTGATGGGATTCCTGAGGCCCAAGCCAAGCAGTGCGAGTACGAGATTTCGGTAATTCACCGCATGGGTTACTCGGGGTACTTCCTGGTAGTTGCCGACTTCATCAACTGGGCGAGAGCTCAAGGGATTTCGGTCGGTCCTGGCCGCGGTTCGGCGGCAGGTGCCATCGTGGCCTATGCCCTTGGAATTACCGCTCTGGATCCGCTGAAGTATGGCCTGATCTTCGAACGTTTCCTAAACCCAGAACGTATCTCGATGCCGGATATCGATGTTGACTTCGACGACCGTCGTCGTGGCGATGTAATCAAGTACGTTTATCAAAAATACGGCGACGACCGAGTTGCGCAGATTGGTACCTTCAACACCATCAAGGCGAAAGCTGCTCTAAAAGACGCGGCTCGCGTGCTCGGCATGACCTTCGCCGATGGCGAGCGTCTCACCAAAGCCTTCCCGCCCGCCGTTCTCGGTCAGGAGATCGAGCTTGAAGACGTCGTAAATCCCGAGCGTGAGCGCTACAAAGACGCCGTCACCGTTCGAGAAATTATTGAGTCAGAGGAATCTGCAAAGAAGATCTTCGACCTTGCTCGCGGACTTGAAGGACTTAAGCGTTCCACCAGCGTCCACGCGGCCGGTGTAATCATTTCGCAGGAGTCATTGCTCGACGTGATCCCGCTGATGACCCGTGAAGGAGAATCGGGTTACATCACCCAGTTTGATGCTGGTCCTCTGGAGAAGCTTGGTCTTCTCAAGATGGACTTCCTTGGTCTACGTAACCTAACGGTTTTAGAAGACGCCCTTGCGAACATCCGCATCAACGGGGGAGTCGCACCGGTTCTTGACGACCTAGACCTCAACGGCGATCCCAAGACCTATCAGATGCTGAGCAACGGCGACACCCTGGGCGTGTTCCAGCTCGATGGCGATGCCATGCGTAGCTTGCTTCGACTGATGAAACCGACCTCGTTCGATGACATCTCGGCTGCTATCGCTTTGTATCGTCCTGGTCCTATGGGTGTAAACGCTCACACCAACTACGCAAAGCGTAAGAACGGTTTACAGTCGAACATCCCGATTCACCCAAGTCTGGAAGGCCCGCTGGATGAAATCCTCGGCCCTACCTACGGTCTGATCGTTTACCAGGAACAGGTTATGGCTGCGGCTCAGAAGGTCGCGAACTTCACCTTGGCCCAGGCCGATAACCTGCGTAAGGCGATGGGTAAAAAGGATGCCAAGGAACTGGATGGACTGTTCGAGGCGTTCAAGAACGGTATGGTGCAGGGAGGCTTCCCAGAAGACGCCGTGACCGCACTTTGGGACACCCTGCTTCCATTCGCTGGCTACGCCTTCAACAAGTCTCACAGCGCCGCCTATGGCGTTCTCTCATACTGGACCGCTTACATGAAGGCTAACCACCCAGCCGAGTACATGGCTGCGCTGCTGACTAGCGTTGGTGACACCAAGGACAAGCTGGCCATCTATCTAAGCGCCTGTCGCAAGATGGGGCTTCAGGTCTTATCTCCTGACGTGAATGAATCGATCGGTCACTTCTCGGGTCGCGATAAGAATATCCGCTTCGGTCTTGCTGCCATCAAGGGTGTCGGTGAAAACGTGGTGGCTGGTATCGTCGAGGCTCGCGAAACCCAGGGTAAGTTCCAAAACTTCAACGACTTCCTCATGAAGGTTCCGGTGCAGGTTTGCAACAAGCGAACCATCGAATCGTTGATCAAAGCCGGTGCATTTGATTCGCTCGGCCACACGCGTCGCGGACTCATGGCCATCTACGAAACCGCCGTCGATTCGCAGGTGAATCGCAAGAAGGAAGAAGCCAAGGGTCAGATGGACCTATTCGGCGGAATGTTCGATGACGACCCAACCATGCTCGAAATCCCGAACCTTCCAGAGTTCGAAAAGCGCATCAAGCTCACCTACGAGCGCTCCACCCTCGGCCTCTACGTGAGTGACCACCCTCTGTTCGGCCGTGAACGACAGTTGGTCGCAAACTCCACGATGTCGATCGGCCAGTTCGTTGGTGCTGAAAAACTCGAGGACGGAATGCCGATCAACCTGGCCGGTCTGGTAACCATGGCATCTACCCGCGTAGCTAAGAAGTCTGGTAACCAATACATGCAGGTGACCATCGAAGACCTCGAAGGTGAGTTCACCTTCAGCCTCTTGGGCAAGACTTTTGCGCAGTACGAAAGCATGATTGCCACCGATTCGGTCATCTCCGTTCGCGGACGAATTCAGATGCGTGACGAAGCTCCGAACATCAACGTGTTCGGTATCGACGTTCTGGAAACTCAGAGCGAGGACGAGTACGTTGGCAAGCTACACGTGCGAATCAACAACGAACATGCCAACCGCGAAACCCTCGAAAAACTTCAGAGCATCATCAAGGAATATCGCGGCAACACCGAATTTGTAATCACAATCATTTCCGGTGGAGATACGAGAACGTATTCGTTACCTCAGAAGGTCAAATACTCTTCAGATCTAGTTGTTGAGTTGAAGCTTTTGCTCGGTGCGGATTGCATAGTGGTAGACGAACGCCTGGCCAAGTTAGATGGAACGAGTCCTGCTGGATCAGCCGACGAGGTATCCGCGCTGGAAGTAGATGAGCGGACGCTGTTCAACACCTGATAGACCTTCGACGACGTCGACGATCACTACAGCATTGTTCTCAACCGCATGAATCTCGCGGATTCCGGCGATTAGAACCGAGGTGCATTCCGGAAAAATTGGCAATCCCTTAGGGCCAATCTTCCAATCGTCACCTAAGAAACGTTTTGTGTGATCGGTGGCCATCTTTTCTGCCAGAGCCTGATTGTTTTCGCCTAGGGTGTGAATGGCCACCCAGGTCGCCTTGCAAAGCGATGGCCAGGTTGAAGAGCCGCTTGCAACGTTAAAGCTCGCAAGTGGTGGGTTGGCTCCTAGAGATGTCACCGAGGTGGCGGTGAAACCCACCGGCTTCCCGTCTGCATCCAACATCGTGATTACTGCCACGCCCGAGGCATGGTGCCTAAACGTGTTCTTGAGGGCCTCGACTGGGTCGGTGATCATCGATGAGTTGTTTTCTGTTGCGTCCACGTTTCAAGGCTAGTGGGTAAGGGTGCCCGAATAGAATTGAGGCAAGAAAGTTGAGTTCAATTGTCTAAATCCCTATTGCGATTCGTTGATTTCCGCTCTGGTATACCCAGCGCCAAGGAAATCAATAACCTAGTTCCTCGCGCTGGGTTCAGCATTGAGAACGCTCTTTCGCAGGTGGCGCCAATCATTGATTCGGTGTCTATCAGGGGAGAAGCGGCGCTGGTTGAATTCACTCAGAAGTTCGACGGTTTTGATCCTCGCCCAATTAGAGTTTCGGCAAGCGAACTAGCTGCCGCATTGGCTGGACTCAGTTCCGAACTTCGTGAATCACTTGAGACCGCAATCGAGCGAGTTCGTCTAGTAAGCCTTACCAATCTTCCCGAAAACACCACCACCGAACTGGCTGAGGACGCATTGGTCCACCAGCGCTGGGTGCCGGTTGAAGCGGTGGGTCTCTACGTGCCCGGGGGAAAGGCCGTCTATCCATCAAGTGTGGTCATGAATGTGGTTCCCGCTCAGGTTGCAGGGGTGCAGCGGCTCGTAATCGCTACACCTGGCCAGAAGGCTTTCGGCGGACGCCCACACCCAACCGTTCTAGCTGCGGCTGCATTGCTAGGTGTTGACGAGGTCTACAACATAGGCGGACCGGGTGGGATTGCGGCTATGGCACTCGGCGTGAAGACAATCGGACTGGAACCGGTGTCGATGATTACCGGTCCTGGTAACACCTATGTAACTGCAGCAAAGCGAGCACTTCGCGGTGTCGTCGGTATTGACTCCGAGGCTGGCACCACCGAGATCCTGATCATCGCTGACGCATCGGCTAACCCTGAGTTTGTGGCTGCCGATCTTCTGTCGCAAGCGGAACACGACGAGGCGGCTGCGTCGGTCCTAGTTACCGATTCAACTGAGTTGGCCGAAGCCGTCCAGGTTGCTTTGGCTGCCCGCGCTAGCCAGACCCTGCACAGCGAGAGAGCAATTGTGGCGCTAACCGGCACGCAGTCTGCGATCGTCCTAGTTTCAAGCCTCGATGACGCCGTAGTCGTTGCGAATGCCTATGCCACCGAACACCTAGAAATTCAGGTCAAGGACCCACACTCGGTTCTGCCAAAGATCAAGAACGCAGGAGCGGTTTTTCTAGGTCCCTATTCACCGGTTTCGCTTGGTGATTACATGGCCGGTTCGAACCACGTTCTACCAACCAGCGGAAACGCTCGATTCGGTGCTGGTCTTTCGGTTCACACCTTCCTTCGCGCCCAGCAGGTAATCGACTACGGACGAGGTGGTCTCGAAGCGGTTGCCGAGCGAGTGGAGAGACTTGCTGGCGAAGAAGGTCTTCCAGCGCACTTTGAGGCAATCGCTGCCAGGTTCGAAAGCTAGAGAAATGTATTCAGTAATCTTCCGCGTTCTTTTTTCTAAGTTCGATCCAGAGTGGATTCACCACGTTATTGCCAAGGCTCTAATTACTGGCTCACGTCTCGGCTTGACCCGAGTTTTTCGTCTAACCGCTAAGCGCACCAGAAAAACCGAGGCGTTAGGTCTTACCTTTGCCGGCCCTTTCGGGCTAGCTGCGGGGTTTGACAAGGACGGGACCATGATTCGCCCGCTTTCGGATCTCGGTTTCTCGCACATCGAGGTAGGCACCGTCACCGCCCTTGCTCAGCCTGGCAATGATCGTCCTCGACTATTCCGTCTGATCGCCGACCGCGCGCTAATCAATCGAATGGGCTTCAACAACCAGGGGGCGGCTTCGCTGGCAGCTCGCTTGACCAAGCTTCGCTCGGGCAAGGCTAAGTTGCCAATCATCGGCGTCAACATCGGCAAGAGCAAGATCACACCAATCGAAGATGCTGTAACCGACTACAGCACTAGCACCGAACTATTGGCACACCTGGCCGATTACCTGGCGGTGAACGTTTCATCGCCGAATACCCCGGGACTTCGAAGTCTGCAGTCCACCGAATCGCTGAAACCAATTCTCGAAGCTGTAATGCTGAAGGCTGGTAACACTCCGGTATTAGTGAAGATCGCACCGGATTTGCTTGATGAGGAGATCTCCGAAATCGCCGCTCTAGCAATTGAGCTTGGTCTGGCTGGCGTCATCGCTACCAACACCACGATCTCGCGTGAAGGATTAAAGACGGCTGCTGAAAAGGTCGAAGCGATTGGTGCCGGCGGACTTTCAGGTGCTCCGCTGAAGAGCCGCTCGCTCGAGGTATTACGTCTTCTAAACCAGGTAATTGCCGGCCGAATCGCCATAATTTCGGTTGGCGGTATCGAAACCACTGCAGATGTTAGGGAGCGTCTAAGCCTCGGTGCGAACCTCGTTCAGGGGTATACCGGCTTTATCTACCAAGGCCCGTTCTGGGCTCGGAAGATCAATCGCGAACTAGCGAAGACTTAGATTTTGGTGCCGCGGGCAACCTGCGGGCGAGGAAGTCTAAAGAAGCGTGGGTAAAGCGCGCGGAATGCAACGTATAGCCAAACACCCTTCGCTTCCTGACTACCGTACTTCTTGACGATGATTTTCTTAACACCTCGAGCAAGTAGGAATGACTCCAAGATGAAGACGCCGAAAATCACTAGGACGACGACATTCAGAATTTCTGCCAAGCCAGGCGCGGTAATAAACACTGCTAGCACCATCACTGGAAGCAGGATTTCTCCGGTGGTGAACCAGCGAGAGTCAACGTAGTCACGAATCAAGCGCTTGACCGGGCCAGCATCGCGCTTGGTTAGGTAGCGGTCATCTCCAGCCGCATAACCTTCGCGGGCAGCGATGTTTGATTTGCGACGTTCCTCGGCGGCTGCCTTCTTACCCTCTTTGGTGCGAGGCGCAACCAAAGGCTTCTTTCTGGCAGCTTCGCGTTCCTTGCGAGCTGGGGTAGGGCGGCCTTTACCGTTTGAAGAGTTTGCTGGAGTCATATCGATAAGGTTAGCGGAATGTTTTGAGACTCAGTGGAGTTTTCAAAAGTAGAATTGAGTTCTCGAAGGAGTAATCAAATGACCGAAACCACCAGCGCCGCACTTACCCTTACCCCGGCAGCAATCGAACGCATCTCTAGCCTTTTGGCTTCGGAAAGCAGCGAGTCTAAGCTTCGCCTGCGCATCGAGGTCAAGCCTGGTGGATGCCAGGGCATGAACTACGACCTATTCTTCGACGACAAGGCCGATGAGGTCGATGAAATCTTTGTGTTTGGTGACTTCGAGACCGTTGTAGACCCAGGTTCTCTGGCTCTGATCAACGGCGCCACCATTGACTACGAAGACACGCTCACCAAGCAGGGTCTCGTAATCGAGAACCCGAACGCCACCTCGACCTGCGCCTGTGGCGAATCTTTCTGCTAATTTTTCAAGATTCTTCTCAAAATTCGGGTGTTTTCGACACTCTGGCAAGGTTCACAGGTTTAGACTAAAAGCGTAACGATTCGAAGGGTCGATTGTGCTTTCTAAGCGTGCTCTAAGGGTTGCACTAGCCAGCGGTGCTGCTGCAACTACTCTGCTTTTGTCTGGCTGTTCTCGCGCTGATTTCAGTTCAGCTATTTTGATGCCTCTTCCGGCTCAGGCCGAGGGTGTAACCAACCACACCAATAACATGATTGACTTCTGGAACCTTTCCTGGGCAATCCTCTGGGGTGTCGGTGCACTTGCTTGGGGTCTGATGGCTTGGGCGATCATCGTCTACCGTCGCCGCAAGGGTGACGACCACCTTCCTGCTCAGATGCGCTACAACAACCCAATTGAAACCCTGTTCACCGTGGTTCCGTTTATTTTGGTTATCGGCTTCTTTGCAGTCACAGCACAGTCGATGAAAGCCATCGAGGCGCCAAATGACCCTGAGGTGACCATCCAGGTCATCGGTAAGCAGTGGAGCTGGGACTTTAACTACACCGACTCAAACGTTTACGAGTCGGGAATTCAGGCACAGTACAACAACGAACCAACCTTCGATGAGTCGACTCTTCCTACCCTCTACCTACCGGTTGGCAAGCGTGTTGAGATTGACCTACAGTCGCGCGACGTAAACCACTCGTTCTGGGTGATTGACTTCCTGTACAAGAAGGACCTATTGCCTGGTAAGTGGAACCAGATGTACTTCACTCCTGAGAAGGAAGGCACTTACCGTGGTAAGTGTGCCGAGCTCTGTGGTGAATTCCACTCGATGATGCTTTTCAATGTGAAGGTTGTTTCTCAGGCTGAGTATGACAAGCACATTCAAGACTTAAAGGATGCCGGCCAAATCGGTCAGCTTTCGATTGACGCAAGCCGCAACATGAACCTTCCTGGTGTAGTTGCTCCTGTAGAGAACGAGGAATAAGCAAATGGCTACCGCAACACTAACCCCAGCCAACCCAGTTGTTCCAAAGAGCAAGGGTCGTATTCTCGTTGACTGGCTAACCACCACCGACCACAAGAAGATCGGGTACCTGTACCTAATCACTTCGTTCGTCTACTTCCTTATCGGTGGTGTGATGGCGTTGATGATTCGTGCCCAGCTAACTCTTCCTGGCCTTGAAATTGTTGCCAGCAAGGAGCAGTACAACCAGCTGTTCACCATGCACGGCACAATCATGCTGCTTATGTTTGCAACCCCGCTATTCGCTGCGTTTGCAAACATCCTGATGCCCGTGCAGATTGGCGCTCCGGATGTTGCCTTCCCACGTCTAAACGCTATCGCTTACTGGTTCTACTTCTTCGGTAGTTTCGTGGCTGTTGCCGGCTTCTTCACCCCACAGGGTGCAGCATCGTTCGGTTGGTTCGCTTACGTTCCACTATCAACCTCAACCTTCTCGCCTGGCATCGGTGGAGACCTATGGGTCTTCGGTCTGGCGCTCGGTGGTTTCGGAACCATCATGGGTGGCGTGAACTTCATTACCACCATCTTGACCATGCGCGCACCTGGTATGACCATGTGGCGTATGCCGGTATTCACCTGGAACACTTTGGTCACCTCGATTTTGGTCGTCATGATCTTCCCTCCACTAGCAGCAGCTCTGTTCGCTCTTGGAGCAGACCGCAAATTCGGTTCGCACATCTTTGACCCAGCCAACGGTGGCGCCATGCTTTGGCAGCACTTGTTCTGGTTCTTCGGTCACCCTGAGGTTTACGTTCTGGCGCTACCGTTCTTCGGAATCATCTCTGAGATCTTCCCAGTATTCAGCCGCAAGCCAATCTTTGGTTACAAGACTCTGATCTACGCGACCATCGCAATTGCAGCTCTTTCGATGACCGTGTGGGCTCACCACATGTACGTCACCGGACAGATTCTGCTTCCGTTCTTCGCATTCACAACCATGTTGATTGCGGTTCCGACCGGTGTGAAGGTGTTCAACTGGATCGGTACCATGTGGCGAGGTTCGATTAGCTTCGAAACCCCAATGCTTTGGACCCTGGGCTTCCTAACCACCTTCATCTTCGGTGGTTTGACCGGTGTTATCCTTTCGAGCCCGACCCTAGACTTCAACCTCTCGGACGGCTACTTCGTGGTTGCACACTTCCACTACGTAATCTTCGGTACCGTGGTGTTCGCAATGTTTGCCGGAATCTTCTTCTGGTACCCAAAGATGACTGGAAAGATGCTAAACGAGCGTCTGGGCAAGATTCAGTTCTGGATGCTATTCGTTGGCTTCCACGGAACCTTCCTTATCCAGCACTGGCTGGGTGTAGCTGGTATGCCGCGTCGTTACGCAACTTACCTACCTGAAGACGGCTTCACTTTCATGAGCTAAGTTTCGACCGCTGTATCGTTAATCCTTGCTCTATCGTTCCTACTGTTCCTGTGGAACGTCTACATCACTCACCGCAAGGGCCAGCGCACCAACCTGGACGACCCATGGGGTTACGGCCGCTCGCTCGAGTGGGCTACCGCTTCGCCGTTCCCTCGTCACAACTTCACCTCGATTCC
>JACCDO012336456.1_pt1 | contig 14277 bp, 9 predicted proteins | sample 7446101 | NCBI WGS metagenome assembly JACCDO01 (sample SAMN15323440, study PRJNA562643) | freshwater metagenome | isolation source: river surface water | place: USA:Blue River Watershed | collected 2017-08-16
AGTTACGAGATAGTGCGGGTGAATTATTAGAGAAAATGAAGTGAAAGAAGCGATTGGACAGTTGTACAGTGATATGTTTTGTTTATGTAATAGAATTTTTATGTTTTTCTTTCTTTTTTCTTGGTTCCACAAGGAGGTGTGGATCTCTTGAAAAATACTTTAAAACCAATTTATGGTTGTCGGGAATTTGAATAGTATTTAGGTTCAAACTACCATTTTCAAGTCAACAAAGTTTTTAGGCCGGTTTTTGGGAACTTAAAAAAAATTCCCAGGAAAATAGTGACGCACATCCCATCTACTAATCGAAGTAAAACCAGTAACCATCAATCAAATGATCTAACTTGAAGGTGGTAGTCATGGCAGTAGTATTACAGCGAAATTTTCTCAGAAAATTGTTTCCATTACTTTTGCTGGGTCACACAACATTTGTACGTGGTTTAAGGAGTGATGCATGGACTAGGCGGGATAATATGGCCTATATCGCAATTGGAAGTAACGTTGGAGACAGAGTTTCCGCATTTAGCCATGCAATTAACAAGTTAAAGCATGATGTTGGGATCATTCATTCAACGTCTTATCTGTATGAGACACCACCGATGTATTATACGGATCAACCATCTTTTTTAAATGCAATGATTTTAGTTGAAACGAAGTTGTCACCATTTGATTTACTAAAATCATTAAAAAATATTGAAGATACTGTTGGCCGCCAAGTATCCTTTAGAAATGGTCCTCGATTGATCGATCTTGATATTGTTATGTATAATGACGCTCATATCGAAGATGAAATATTACAAATTCCACATCCAAGATTACATGAACGAGCTTTTGTATTAAGGCCATTGGTAGATATAAATCCAGCACTAGTGCATCCTACACTTAAAAAAAGTATGTCAGAATTACTACATAATATAAATTGTGATGACATCAAAAGGCGATGGCCAATTGGTAACAAACTCCACGATTTTGATAGTAATGTATTATTATTCGGAATATTAAACATAACTCCGGATAGCTTCAGTGATGGTGGTCAATTCTATGGTAAAGATGACAAATCACTGGATGCTGCACTTAATCATGCATTACATTTAGTCAATAGTGGGGCAGACGTGCTGGATATTGGAGGCGAATCTACGAGACCAGGTGCATCCATTGTCAGTATAGACGATGAAATGAATCGGGTAATCCCAGTTATTCAGTACCTTCGAAAAAATGGCGTAACAGCACCTATTTCTATAGACACAAGAAATAGTAAAGTTGCTGAAGCAGCTATAAAATGTGGTGCCAATATAATAAACGATATTTCTGGAGGAAAACACGACAAGAACATGTTCTCGGTCGCCAGTAACTCGGGAGTTCCTATCATCATCATGCACAGTCGCGGCACGCCCGAAACTATGAGTAATGATGAGAACACTACGTATAATGACGTGGTACAGGATGTGTCCGAGGAACTGATAGAACAGATGCAAGTTGCAACAAGCACTGGAGTAGCTAAATGGCACCAATGGATAGATCCGGGAATTGGATTTGCTAAGAAAGAAAAAGAAAACTTGAAATTACTAAACCCTACGAATTTAAAGGCCTTGAAACAGAATCTGGAGGGAAGACCCATGATGATCGGTGCCTCGCGGAAACGTTTCTTGAACAGCCTTCTCCCCAGTGGTAGTGATAAGAATATAAATGACAAGGATGTGGCTACGCTGGGGGCTAGCTGTATTGCTATTAGTGGCGGTGCATCAATGCTGCGCGTTCACAACGTGAGGGATCTGAAGATAGCAAGTGGTGTGTACTTCAAAATCCTAAATAGTCAAGTTTAACGTTACAGGTTTACAAATTTTCGTATCCAAATAATTTTCTAAGTTTTTCTATGCCTACAAGTGATATCGTTGTGTGTGGACCGACTCGAGAGTATGCAGGAACCCAACTGTATGCATGAGAGAGTGAAATAATAAGTTAATTAAGTAGTAATATTTAAATGAGTGAATGAATACCCTTTAAAGAATCCGCGTAGCCCTTCAGCTCTCCATGTCTGTTTAATGCAGTCTACAGGGCTCTTATAAATCCCAAGCTTGTCTGCCATATAACGGGTTTTTACTACATCCACTGGGTTCGTAGCCGTAGTTGTAACTAATCCTGCTATCATTGATGAAAGAAAGTGTAATGCTATACCTTCCTCAATATGAAAATATTTTTTTATTATATTGTTTTTAATTGAATCATACGATCCTAACTGAGCTGAAGTCAGGATTGCTGCTCTAGACGACGTCACTAACCACCCTTTGTAAAGTCCACTAATACCGTTACTCTTGTATATTGAAAAAACTCCGTGAATAGTATTCTTGTAAGGTGCTACTTCGGTGGGTAAAACTGCTTGAAATCTTGTCTTTATAAGATCAAATGGATTAGCGATAGCTGCACCAAAAAAACCAGAAAGCAAGGCACTAAAATATTTTACCACAAATGATGTATCTTTTTCTTCTCCGCCAAGAGCAGTTTTTATTGGTTCATATAATCCTAGACGTAGAGAAGAATAGAACAACTCTCTCCACATTGATGGCTCCATACCTTTTCCCCAGCCACGAATCAAGCCTTCTTCTTTCAGTATGAGAAGAGATCCTTGGACTAATCCAGTGTATTTAATGTTCCCAGACTTCTGATTTTGCAATCTTATCTTGGTTACATCTAGTGGATTTAATATGGCACTAGCGGAGGCACATACTGCACCAGAAATTAGCGTCTTACCAGCCCAATCGTTCATCCTTTTTTATTACCGAACAACTTTCTTCCAGTTGGTTCGAAAAAAATAAGCGGTCCCAACTTCAACTTGAAGCAAGGAAAGGAAGAAAAAAAAGGAAAAATCAACACTTTTTACACTAAACACAATATAAAGAGGCACGTTTCCTTCACTTCTTCCACGTGGACAATAATTTTTTATCTTGTATTAAAGCGGCGTTCAAAAATAGTAAACTACACAAAATGTATGAACCGGAAACAGAATAGAGCAAAACATCTTGCAATTGATATGATCCCAAGGCTCCACCAGCCAGAGCTCCGACTATTACTGGCGCGATATTGCCAATAGCTGTCAAAAATGAAAATAATCCTTGTGCCAATCCTCTCCTCTCCTTTGGTACTACAACAAATAGAGCAGCTAATGTAGGACCAAACCAGCATTCTGCAACTAGATACTCTAGTAGTAAAAATCCTGCTGCTTCTATCGGATCATTGACACTAACAAATGCGATCCATAGTGGTGCTGCAAGTAAACTTCCAACAGCAGGTACCCAAGCTCTGGCGTATGGACGTCGAGAATTATCTTTAGGATTAGCGATAGCATCCGAGATATATCCCCCAACCAAACTAGACAAGACTCCGGCTATTGCTATGATAAATGCATTTGCGCTTGCAAATAATGCTTCATTTCCAGGAAATTTGTCGAATATAAATGGTGCTTTCCAGATTCCAATAGAAAATCCCGCGCAAAAACGAAAAAATGTTGCTAAATACAAACTTCTTGCTTCATCTGATTCCAGTATCTCCTTGAGCGACTCTATTATAGTGTACAAGTTGTTTACGTCACTCGTAATACCTGCATCCGATTCTTTTAACTGCAAAGTTTCATTATTAATTTCACTACTATTTTCACTACTATCTTGACTATTATTGTTATTTTTACGAGGTTCAATTACAACTACAAATGCTAATGCACTGATAAGCATACCTAACCCTCCTACTATGTTCAGCGTGTCTCGCCATCCAACTTTACTGTCTAATAATATACTTAATGATGCTAATGAGCCACCAAAATATATTCCGCTTGTAAAAATGCCATTTACAGCTCCGACCATAGACTTCGGAAATATTTCAGCCAATAACGTATATGCAGCAGGATTGTATAGAGCCTGTGAAATTCCTATCAATATTCTAAACGGTACAAGTTCTACAAAACTCTGGGCAAAGCCTTGTAAGTAAGTACTAATAGACCAAACAAAGCTTGATAAAGCTATAATGTAACTTCTGTTATATTTGTCACTGATGTTACCAGACCAAATTGAAGTTAAGGCAAATGTTATAGTAAAACCAAATGACGCTAATGCCGCATACATTTCTTTATCAAAATTTAAAGCTACATTAATATGATTAAATGGATTTCCTTGCACAGAAAAGTCGCACAAATAATATAATGCTTGTCTGCTCCATTGATTTGAAGTGAATGTAAGGATCAGAAAGAAAAGTATAATATATGATTGCGTCAAATTTGGTGAATCATTTTTTCCCTTCTCTTGATCAGTATTATCAGGAGAGTCAGATGCAACCACATTTAATTGTTTCGATGACGCCACGCTTTGTCTGTGCTCTTTATCTATATCAATATTGTTTCGCGTAAATCGTATCTTGCTATTACCTCGTGCATATACGTGAGATTTATGCACATAATAACTGCGCACTGGATACATCATTGTAACGATCAAAAGAATAGAAAAAAGATACATGATCATCACCATCCACTCTCTCGGCCTCTTTAGGAATAAGTCTTGAGAGTCTATTCAAGACTCTTTGGGAAAAGAAGGACAACTTTCTTCAGCTACGAAGGTTTTCCACACCACCTGCTCTTTGGACCAAGGGCCGGTCTGAAAATTGGGAGTAGCGGCTAAGTACCCAAGTTGACGATTTGTAGTACGAGATTTATCAACTGGTTATGAAAAAACGTGTAAATATAGGATCCCAGGCGGGTGAGACGCCAAAAAAAGTGCAAACATTTACTTTTGATTCTGCTCCTTCATCCATTCCTGCGGCGACACCACAAAGAGATGTTGGTGGGTCTCCGCTCAAAGGCGTCTTAGCAGCATCGAAATATGGCGATACTAGTAATATAGCCACATCATTATATGGATCTCCACTTGAGACGATGTCTACTGTTCCTCCGGCAAGACCTAAAACCAGCCGTGGATCATCTAATCCTTCACCAGATGAATTTTTTGATTATGTTGTACCTTCCTCACCCGAAAATAAACGGGCAGTTGATTCTGCTATCGTATCTATACATAGAGATGATAACTATTATGAGAGCATATTTGACAAAATAGAGAAACGTAAAGGAAAAGAATTTATGTTGATGGCGAAAGGCCTTATATTTTTGTTTCATACATTACTAGAGAAGGATGAATGAGACATTGTAAATATATTATATATATAGACAAAATAACAATTGTATATTAACTTATCCTATTTATTATTCAACTTTATGTTTATACGACCTGCAATTCTGGCAACAAAGTTTTACATGCCGGAATGATATGCTTTGGAAGTGCATTGATGTCGTCACTAGCTTTATTAATATAGTCTCTTTGGGCGCGAATGCCAATCTTCATATCTTCATACCGCAGTAAATCGTTCTCGTTAGACGATTCGTTCAGTGAAGAATGCTTATAAAATATTTCAGGGATTTGTTTCACTTCATTGGCAAATAGTGGAATATTATACATATAATTTGCAGAAGGAAACAGTGAGTACAAGTAATTATGCACAGAAAACCCTTTCGGACTAAGAACGCACTCACTGGGTCTTTCAAAACTTGACAATTGAAATAATGGCGCTGAAATTGCGCCGTTAGAACAACATTCAATTGGAAAACAAGGTAAATCAACTCCAGCAATAATATTGTAGCTGTATTGCTTCGTCGCCTCCGAATAAGACACAACCTTATTAATCAGCGGACGCAAGACGTTTTTGTTTATCAAATACGCACTTGTACTGTACGAATCGTGCTGATTCAGTTTGGGATTGTAATCTTCCCACTGTTTCGTCTGATTTCGAGAGTACGTATGCCATAAATAGTTAAACAGATAGTGGTTGGTGCTAGTTAACTGCAGCATGGCGAACTTATCAACACCAAATTGAGTGTATACACTTTGAATCAACGCGTCCAAGTCCAGATCAAATCGAAAATCAGTGTTGTCTTCGATGACCAGAGCGTAGGTAGCTTTTGTGGCACTATTCACGGCCTTGTGCAATGCCTTCAAGTGCGACATCGTTATTACTAGGTTTTCGTCTAACGCATTCTTATTTTTGCCACAAAGTTGTGTCACAATATGGCTTTTAGTACTGCTCTTGTCACGTGAACCAGCACTCCCAGATTTAGAGAAACATGAGTGACTGTGCGAATTCGACCTGACTTTACTGGGAATATATACATCATTGAAATGAACGGATTCAATCCGATTCACTTTGTCGTATATTCCTACTTCGTGCAGATGATTCACAGTGTGATTGGAGGCAGACGCAGAATTATTGCCATTAATCCAGTATACTTCTAACTGATCATTCACTACACTCTTCGCGAGCTTGGGATACGTACAAGTAGCTGAACGCTTCACCTCTATAGATTCACTTAGTAGTTTTGGTGTGATGCAAGGGTTTTTTAAAAAAATTGGCATTGGGACAACACCTTTTAATATTGTATTCACATAATTTCGCTGTTGCATGAATGCTTTTGCATGTATACTTTCAACATGTTCTTGATGAAAAGTGCTTTCATTTCCTCCTCGACCATTAGTGATGATAGGCACTGAAAGCACATATGTCTTGGCCATCATGTATAGTAATGAATCTGCAGCGAAACCATTGGGTGCATGAACACAACCATTAGCACTGTCAACAGTGTAAACATACTGATTATTCTCGTTTAACACACAGCATGGCGAGTCCTTCGGCGTACAAGGAGATTGAATTAATCCCGCGATTAATTTAAAATCTAGCCATCCATTATGTTCTGTATACATCGCATTCCCATTTATAATTGGCTTAATTCTTTCAATATTAATTAAATATGCGCAAGTTGACCAAATGCCAGCTACTTGGCCCGGAAAGCGCTCAATCCATAGCGTTGTATTGTCCATTCTTCGTCTATATGAATTCCAGTATTTTGCCATAGTTCCATCATTACTATTAAATAATTGTAATATGGCCCAATCATCAGGTGCAGTGGCTACTAAACTATCAAAATTAATATCAAATGGGAAATATACGTCATCTTCGACGATAAGTGCATAATTACTCGTTCTGGTTTTTGATTGGACTGCTTTTTTCATAGCTATCAAGTGAGATATAGTACAACCAACCTCATTTATTCTATTTTTTTTTCGCCTTCCATACAAACCTGAAATTACAGCTTTGTATTTACTGAACTCGTTGTTATCGCCATCTACTTTTGCTGATGGCATTAATAAACTTTGGTATTTTGCATTATTATTACTCCAACTTGATTCAACATCTTGAGGAATATATATCTCATCCATGGATAATGCCGTGACACGAAAGTGTTTCACTTTCATTTGGTTTAACATTTGCTCCATAAGCACCCGTCTGTCTTGGCTACGTGCCATATTAAGCCAATATATTTCAACTGAAGACAGCATATTGTACGAACAAACTTCATTTCCTGTTGCATTATCAATGAACTTATGTAGCAGTAATAGTACCACCAAGAGTATTATAGTGCTCGTCATACTATACTTCTGTTACAATATATTGAAAGTAATGTTAATAATTGCTATCATGCCCTTAAATGTCAAGCAAACACACGCAATCGCTCACTTGGACCATCTTAAATTTATTCCACAAAAAATCCCAAAAAAAATCCAAGAAAGGATCTACTCCTACGTATAAAAGTAAGCTTTCCTCGTGGAGAAGGCATCTGTGTGAAAGAAAGAGAAAGAGGAAGAAAGAGAAAGAGAAGTAATGAGCTCCTTCAAAGGGTCATCCAATAAGGATGATTCTCATACGATAGTACGAGGTAATTGTTGTCTTAGATTTACAAATTTATAAACTTCTAATACTAATATATTTATATTGTAGGTCCTTATGTGGATAGCAAAGGAGTGCGATGGGATACAAATCACCCAGATTATACAGGATATTTTATGAAAAAAAGTCGCTGGATGAGAGAACTGAGGAAACGATTCTTTATTCTGAAGGGCTCAAAGTTGTTCTTTGCGAAAGACTCATCGGCAACTCCTCATGGAGTTATAGATTTAGTAGAATGTGTCAATGTGAAATCATTAAACGATGACAAAAATGGAATATCAATAGAATTAAAAACTGAAACTATTATTATGTTTGCTATGAATAAACTTGAAAGAGAACAGTGGGTAACTGAAATGAGTAAGGCTATAACTAGACACTCTTGTCTATATATTTCTGAAGATGGATAAAGTTTATTCTTTAAAAAATCGATGTATTTTTGTAGTAAAATTAATTAATTATTTACAGTAATAGTCCACAATTTTTTAAACTTCGAATTTATTAATATCTAGATCCAGGACCAGCTCTTGGCACGAATTCGGGTGGAATCTCATGTATTTGCTGTAACTGAGCTTGTGCGGCTTGTGATTGCTGTGATAGCTCCATTATTGACATCTCTAGACACTTACGAACATCATTAAAACTAACAACCAAAACGTCTTTGTTGTCCCTTGAGCACAGCATAATTTTTTCCATATCCCCAGCATCCAGTTTGTTTAACGCACTAATAACATGTCCAACTTCTAATACAGGTGCGCCATCTGCTTGGTTTTGATGAAAAACGTAGTCACGGAATAGTTTCAGTACATATCTATCTCCCGTTTCACTCCATTGGGGCGCACGTGAGTACTCTGGTCTTTCATTGACATATCCTAGCTTTAACAATAATCGTAATAATCTTCCATTTTCGTATTCATTCCTTAAATTATTGTGCATTGAATCTACAATTGCCATATTTGAATCAAGTTCATCGTGGATTCGATCAGCAACAAGGTAGCATATTTGAGCAACGGAGACTTTCCCACCAACTAATGTCGCCACAACATGATTCAAATCCGGAGTGAAATGTTGCTGCAATAATTGCAATGCTTGGTCTAAATTCTTTGTGCCTACTAAAGTTCTGGATGCTAATGATAGTATTAAATATCCTAATTTTATAGTATCCTCAACTTGCAGTTCAGGTAAAGTTTTCCTACTTTCGAATTCTGTCAAATCTGGTATACCAATACCACTAAATCTAGCTACAGTTCCAGAAGTTAATAAGACATGTTGAGGACTTATAACTCTTAATGCTGATCCTTTCGAATGAGCAACTCTCAATGCAGATAAGAGTTGAATCAATATCCTCCAAAGTAATGGCTCATTTAATAAAGGGCCACGTTGGTCAAGAAATCGTTGTTTTAATGTCTGTGAATTGGGATGATAGGCATGCACAAAATATATAGCACCTTTATCCTGAAAAATACTATGTAATTGTATAATAGTGGGATGTCTGAAATTTCTCCACTTTGATTCAACTGATTTAATAATTTGAGCATTAGTTCTAACTTGATCTAATCTTTTTAAAGCATAACTGATACCGTCATTTCGATCGACAACTTTGTATAACGATGATGAATACCCATAACTTCCTCTAGCACTAGATATTTCATCAAGATAAAATGCAGAAATATACCTTGATGGAATTTCTTTGTATCTTTCATCTGTAGGACTCATTTCTCGAAGTGATTCAATATCTAATGATTGAAAATGATTACGAATACTATCTGTAATACCAATTGTTTGAACAATCCTTCTTGTAGGTGCAGGTAAAGTAGTAACACCAAAGTTATCATCACCAGGTACTTCCAAATCTGGATACTGATCTACATATGCACTTGCAACACTCTCTTGCACATGAAATTGATTACCTTTATAGTTAACTTCGACCATTTTCTCTACTTCAGCATATTCTACTTGTCCAGTGCCCACCGCTGTTACCGCTGTTGGAACCCATACTGGAGCAGATAGGTTCATTCCATTCATTGAATTCATAGCAACTCCACGACCAGCCTGTGGGACTGGCGGAGGAGGATTGTTACTGTACATTTATTTTTTGTGGAGGTACAACTAGTACTTAAGTCTCAAGACTATGGGCCGCATACTCTTCTCTCGGAAATGTCCGAAGTATTTATAAATAATATATTTCAAATTTATGAATGTACTAATATTCTCTCAGCACATTTATTAATTTTATTTTTAATTCATTACAACGTTTGCATCGGATTGTGAATTTTGTCAAAGAAATTAATTCTAGCAAGACTGTAAAAGGCTCATAAATATGCAAACGGACGTTTGGTATAGTTACAAGTTACTTGTAGCACCAATATAATGTCTAGTCTTCTTTTAGTCAACACGATGTAAAAAAGGAACCAGAATCCAATATCAAAATACTCAAACCATTTCTAATGTGGCTTTTTGCCCTGTTGGTAGTGATTAGCATTTCACCGCTGTGTAATGCATATTCCTTAAGCAAACTGCACCGATCATCGCGATTGAGAATCCAACGGGATCGTGCAAGATATGACCCACTATATATGTCGTTTTATATTGGCAGCAATGCTACCAAGTCAAATGATAACGTTGGATTGTTTGCAGCAGGCGATATCAAGACTGTTTCTGCGCCTTCTACGTTTAGTTCAACGATACAGTTACAGCCATCATTTAATAGAAGTAGTTCTATAGAGGCGCAAGTTGAGTTGTTGCGATTAGAAGCGGAAAGAGAGAAGCTAATTATGGATAAAGATAGAATTGATGCAGAAAAAAAGAAATTGATTGAAATTGATAAATTTATTTTAATGGCATTGAATGAAGAAAATCAGTTGGATGATCTAGTATTGCAAAACAAGCAATTAATATGTAAAGAATTATTTTTTCGTATAATTGAATTATCGAACACAGTGGACAAAACCAATGCCATGAGAGCGAGATTTACAACCCTTTGTGATAATTTTATGATATCTCTATTAAAAACATATCCAAGTATTCATGCCCAATTATTGGCAGAAATTCAACAAGAATTAAATCAAGAATTAAATCGATTTCAAATCAATCAACAAAACCGAGGCAATGAGAATATTAAAGCATACGACCAAGTCTTGACCAAGTGGATGGAAGCGCAGAAGGCAAGCAACGATTCTAGTACTTTGGTCTCTAGTATTGGACCTGATGGTACTTTCATGAATCAAGCATTCAACCTAACTGATATTTTAAGTAGTGCTGGTAATCGAACTATGTTGCGATTTCCTTCAGCTATTCCAATCAACTTACTGCCATTAATATTGCGTGGTTCTGAAATCTCCAAAGAAGATATTGAACTTGTTAAATCAACTATTTTCACTAATGATTTAGTCAATAATGCTCAAGTCGATACTTCTACATACATCGTCACACTTCGAGGAAAAGCAAAGGATAATATGTCGCTAACTGACACTGTGAATGAGATCAACCGACGGATAGAGCTAGTCCCCGATCTAAAGGATAGAATCAAACTGTTTTTGTTGCCTGAATACCGTATTCAGGATGAAAAGAACATGATTTTGGAGAAGTACAACAGTGGTTCGAAGTACGAGCCTGTCTTCACAATTCTATCCAGTTCCGTGAAGCCTGCAAAGTCTGATGTAGCAGCGAACATTTTCTCTGTTGCAACGTTTCTCATAAGTATCGTGTCGTCGTTTGTATATGCAACAGATGTAAATAGTTTGAACAAAAATTTTATGGAATTAGCACTTGCTGGTGATGCAACTGCAGTTGAACGAGTCTTACCTATATGCTTGGGTATAATTGGCATACAATTGTTCCATGAAATTGGGCACCGATTGATGGCCGCCGTGCACAACGTCAAACTCTCGCTGCCCTATTTCATACCGTCCTTAGACAATGGACTGTTCGGAAGCGTCGTTAATTTTTTATCGTTTCCTAAAACAAGAGGGCAAATGTTTGATATTGCGTTAGCTGGACCCTTTTTTGGCTTTCTTCTGTCAATTGTGGTCGCATATTATGGTGTTACGTTGACTGTCGGAGCCGACAGTGATATAGTTTCTACATTTCCATCACTTCCAGTTCAATACTTCCAGAATTCATGGTTATTTTCGAAATTAGTCGAACAAATTCCAGCCATCACGACAACAGTTTCTACCATGAGTCCTCCTATTGCCGACCAAGCAATCAGTCAATTGCCAAGCACCATAACTGCCTCAATCATCCCGTTACACCCATTTGTTATTATTGGTATGACAGGGCTTCTAGCAAATGCATTAAATTGCCTCCCAATAGGTCGCTTAGATGGTGGTAGGATAGTTATGGCTATAGGGGGTAGAGAAACGGCTAATACGATCGCATTTGCCGCTTCGTTGGTGCAAGTGTTGTCCGCGTTATTCTCAAGTTCCTCCGAAGCATTTATTTTTTGGGCTTTGTTCGTTTTATTCATACAACGAGGTGCTGATTTACCTCCTGAAAATGACATAACACCAATAAATACCGATAATTTTATCGCAAACATACTCCGAAGCTCGTCTTTAGCTTTTGTTTCTGTCTTCACGTTGCTCACATTGCTGCCCGCGCCGGTCGAGACTGTTGAGACTGTGAGTAAATTGTTTTAATGTAAAAATACAAAAATATATAATATTTATTCCGCTTTTACGGGGTAATAATAGCCTTCTTCTATCAAATTCGACAGTAATCGCAAAAACAAGAAATTGTTGACATTTTTGACTAGTTTGCCAGTAATTAATCTGTTGTCGCATAACAAAGCACCCGCATTTCCAACGTCACCGGGTAAGGAGAAGGCTTCCCCATTGATGTAGATAACTTGCGACGAATTCCCTTCTCCACTATATGCCATCTTGATTCCTTCTGCGCGTCTTAATACGATTTTGTCGCTCAACAAATCATTTATAAGCAAGTCAGTAGTTGAATATGTTGCATCTGAAACAACTTTAAACTTTGGGTTGTTCACAGATATAGGCAACTCGTCATCCTCCTCTTCATCTGGATTTGCGATCGTCTCAAGGAAGAATGGTCGATGACTTCTTGTAGCCATCCTTAGTGGCGTTGTTAAATAAGTACCTAGAAAGGATTTGAAACCAGTTGTATCACTCAATGCTTGCACACAATAATCACCAAGTTTTTTAGCTATTGAATCGCTGACCTGAGTCGGTATATAAGATACAGAATCCTGACGCACAAGGTCTGGATCGGTGTATATCTCCTGCTCGTTAATGATATTCTGACACACGTAATCCATAAATGCAGTCATCATACTACGATACGTAGGAGCTCTAAAACCGAGTGAAATTGTTGTGCAATCGAAGCCTAAGCTAATTCCTTGATGAGGAATTCTTGGTGGTAGGTACAACATATCACCTGGCTCTAATATCCATGATTGCTGAGATGTAAAATTTGCTAATAATCTAGTATCTACATTAGGAATTTCTCTACTTTTTTCCTGGTCAATACTTAAGAATTGATTTTCAATAGACCATTCTCGTTTCCCCTTACCTTGAACTAAGAATACATCATAATTGTCAACATGTCCACCTATTCCTCCTCCGGAAGAAGCATAACTTATCATAATATCATCACGTCTCCAAGTAGGTATAAAATTAAAATGATTATCCCATATATCAGCTATAGCTGGAACGTGACGATCGACTTCTTGGACCAATATAGTCCAATCTTGAGCTGGAAGTATATTCCTTTTACTAGATTTTAATAATTCATACTCTTCAAATGGACCATAGGTCTTGTCATATTTATTTTTTTCATTTTTTATTATTAAACGTGATTCCACATCATCGTCACATGCTAACTGTAGCAAGTCACCCGGTAATACTAATTTCAGTTCACTTTCAATAGATGGTATTGCTTTCCTTATAAGTAATGGCTTTTTTTGCCAATAAGTTTTTAAAAAATTATCATAAACATCTGGATTCCAACCTATAATTTCATCCGCAATCGGTGAAATAACTCGGCTCGACATTTTCATGCATTTTACTATCCCAATAGCTACAACTAGAAGTATGTAAAAGCGTAAATTATTCTTCATGTCTTCACTTTCTTAGTTGAAATTTCTAAATTTGGACGAAAAATATTATGTACCACTGTCGCACCAGCAAGCATCGAGCAGAGCGATGACACAAATAATATAACTTTTTGTTGTCTGGTTAACGGCTGCTGCAAGTTTCGCAAAAAATTGCGCATTTACCAAATACTATTTCTATGCACGAGAAGTGGACCTTCGCCAAACTTGAGTAGTTCGGTACTTCTGTACGTACCGGTCACCGTATTGAAACTTAATAGAACTACGAGAATAAGGGCTCGCATTAGTTGCGGGTAGTAAGTTAGCAATTTTGTCACCTACTGCTGCTACTAATTATAATAGTTTCCTTTAAAAAGGTAACCAATACTATGCCGGTATACCGGTAACAACAC
>JACCDO010057772.1_pt1 | contig 14276 bp, 11 predicted proteins | sample 7446101 | NCBI WGS metagenome assembly JACCDO01 (sample SAMN15323440, study PRJNA562643) | freshwater metagenome | isolation source: river surface water | place: USA:Blue River Watershed | collected 2017-08-16
TCATCTCGTATTATTGGACGCTCTATGCGTAACTTGGAGGGTGCTAATGGAAACGTAGATTTAGTTATTGCCGCTTCGGTTGAAATTGAGGGAGAATTAAGTGAATGTGAAGGTTACCTAAAAGCTATGGAGATTGAGTATCGTAATTTAGGACAATTAGATAAAAAATCAGTACAAGGTAAAGTCAATGAATATAAGGAAGAGTATACTTTGTTAAATAGCCGCTATAGTCAAAGTAAGTTTAATGCTGAATCATTAGCATTAAAAGGAGGTAATAATGCTAGAAATAAATTACTGAATGCAAATCAACGCTTGGATCAATCTACTGCAACATTAGAGCAAGCTAGAATGTTAGTAGCACAAACAGAAAATATTGGTACAACAATTATAACTGATCTCGAAGGACAAAAAGAGCAGCTTATGGGAGCTCATGAGAAGGTTAAAGAAACAAGACAATTTACGTTAGATGCAAAAAATATTTTAAGAATTATGGGGAATCGTGCTATCATGCATAAGTGCTGTGTCATGTTCACTATGCTTGTACTGCTAATAGTCATAGGGGTTATAATTTACTACGGATTTTTGAAAAATAAGAAGTAATGCCTTAAATTTGTATAATATTATAAGAAGATAACAGAATTTTTTTATTTACATATGAAATCATTTATCTTTTGAAATATTGTGAGTCATAAATGTCGATTGAGTGGATTGTAAAATTGAACTTACTGGTATTGCGGACGATGTCGGTCTGACTGTGGCGATGCCGGACATAACATTTTGATATGTTTTAGAAGACTGCATTTGAGAATCAGGAGTCCATTCGCATTTTAATAATGTACCAAAGTGTAAATGCTGGACAACTGGAACCTTACTAAGCACTTCACCCACAAACAGCTTCATCAAACCGTTGCATACCTTATTCCAGTCCTCTAATGCACTAATATCATTTAAAATTGGTGATGTTTCTGCAAATGGTGCCGTGTGTTTAATGTTTTTGATAAATGAGATACACTCAATGTATAAGCACTCTGATTTATACTGTTCTAGTATTGACGCGTCGTGAATAGCGAATGGTTTTATTTCCGGATGATTACTTAGTTGAGCACTACCCCACAAAAAAGTGAGACAATGATAGTCATCTAATCCCCATACACCATGAGATCCGGCTGGTTCCAAGAAGTAGGTTGTTTGCAACTTCCTCATTGTTTTGATGTACGCTACAAAACCGCATAATATCAGGGCCTTCAAATCAGTTTTTATAATAATTTTTAACTATATGCAATCAAAAAGAAGAATAAATAAAGAAAAGTGTATGTAATAATGATAGTAATTGAAGATTTACCTTATATAGACATAGAAAAAATATGGTTAAATTCAATTCATGTCCAGTTCCATAATCGATTCTTGTTTCATCACCATATGAGCACGTCAAATAAGGCATTAATTCTTCAAGCGCACCTTTCTGCACCAATTCTGGTGATACTAAATCCGTTAAAAATAATTTGGTTTCGTCTACTTGACGACTATACCACTGTTTAAATGCCTTGTTGCCGTATCTCATAGGTTGAGACAAAGGAGGTATTTCATCGATTAATTTGTTAAGTCGGAACATGTATGCTTCCACCTTTCTCACAACAGGCGATACTTCATCGGGCATTAACTCAGATATCATGCAACCACTTACTGAATCAGCACATTGTTGAATAAATACTTGAATTTCTTGAAATGCTTTCGATTTTTTAAATTCAGTCAAATCTTTCGCGCTAAAAATACATTTCTTCGGAGGAAGGCCAAACTCGAAGTCAAGCGCATCATCGGAATCCATTTCCACAATAGAAGAACCCAAGGTCTTTCAAATTGGAGACTATGTAATCGGACTCGAGTCTCGAGAATTCCAGAAGAATTTTGTACCGGCAATCTAAGGCAATGGATTTCATACTTTCTTTGAATTGAATTTCTTAACAGAAACTGTTGAATATTTGAGGATAAGGTTGAGACACTATCCTATTCTAGTCATGCACTTGTACCAAGCAAAGTAATCCATGTGATAGTTTAATAATTACAAATTTATCTTCAAGCTATTTATTTTATTTATCATTTCGTCGGCGTAGTAATTATCTTTCTTGGTAACATTAGATAAATGCTCTAAACCTTGGCGTTGAGGTTCTAATAATTCTAATATCTTCTTTAACGAGTCTTTGTCTATTCTTACATCATTAATGTCAGTATTAGGTCTGCCACCGACAACTGTAGTGCCTTTCATCGAAGTCAACAACTGGATATCAGTGAAAGGACCCCTTAAGTTCCTTTCGATTTCTGTTAATTTATCTTCCATCTGCCTTTCTCTACCATCTATTATGCATGTTAATTTACGTACGCATTCTACTTTATGAAGAATGCTTAACAATTTACGATATAACCCTTTTTGCTTCAATTTCATCTCAATAAATTTATTGTTCGAATCGGCAACATCTTTTTCTAAATTTCCAAGCCTTTCATTGATTGCTATTTGCTTATCATTTAAAGACTTAAGTTTATTTACTATTAATGGCGATATATGACTTTTTAGATTTTTTATTCCTTTCACTGCACGTACCTTTATATTCTTAGCAATATTTCTGTCTGCATCGCTGGTTTTTGGATCTTGAAGAATATTCTCAAGATCCATTTCTAATTGCGCTTTATGAATAGCACTATCTTCATCATAAGCTTCATCATTTGTACCATAATTCCCTTCTTCATACATATAATATACGAATTTACATGGCTCAAATCTTAAACTAGTATTATTCAATCTTATTGCTTCATTATAGTCTTCAAGCACATATGTTTCAATTCCAGCCCTTTCTTCAGCAGCCATGGAACGAATGTCAAGCAATTTTTTTTCTATATCATCAATATGAGGAAGAGGTTTATTACCTATGCCTCCAGTAATAAAAGGTGCGTTTTGCTGCTGCTGCAGTGGCATTTGCTGCGCTTGTGGCTGGAACATGCTATTCATCATCGTGCAGATGCCGCGGGGGAAGTCCTCTTTTGTCTTCTCTCTCGAGTCGAAGTCCAAAGGTCCGCAATTTTTTCGATTAAACCTTCAAAAAGTTTTGGAAATAAAGACACTCGCTCAAAGTCATTCATCACTCATTCGTATCGAAAGCATGGCAGAAAATCCAAAAGTTGTTGGGCACGAGATTTACGAATTGGCTCTTGCAAAGAAAGTTAAGTTTCCTTCTACACTTACTGAAGTTCAACGCGAGCAAAAGTGCTTTAACATTGGGCAAATAAGCAAAGATGAAGATGGTGTGATTGATAGAAATAAAGCAGTCGAAGAGTTAGTCAGTTTGTATGGTTTGGTTGAAGAAAAGACTGATGATAAAAAGAGAAAGGCTGAGGACGAAAACGATTCACCTGTTAAGCAAAAGAAGACAGAAACGTTTGCATTTCCAGACAATGAGGGTATAGCCGTAGCTCTCCGAGAAATCGCAGGTTTCTACTACAAAGAGGGTGAAAAGTTTAAAGGCGGTGTATATAGTAAAGCGGCAAAAAGTATAAGAGAATTTCCATCAGATGTTTTTGCAAAAGATGCTAAAAATAAACCAATAAAGATTGCTGGTATCGGAAAATCAATACAAGGATTAATGGATGAATTTAAGGAGACAGGACAAATAAGAAAGCTTGAAGAATTGCGTGCGAAACATGCTTAAAAATATAACGTTGTAATTAAATTGTAGTGTGTTATACAAAATTACGTAAAAGTAGTCAATTCTAAAACAAAAATGATTTCGACTGTTTTATATTGTACGAGCTCTTTGATAGATCTGTTTTTGCTACTGGATGTGACGGAATCGCGGTATTATTTTCAGATACATATAATGCGTCACGAAGTGTTGTTAATTGAAGCTTATATCGATTACGTTCTGTTGTTACAGCCTCTAATTGTGCTCGTAGTGATTTTACTTCTTTTACTAATATCTTTTTCTGACTTTTAAAATTTGTATCATAATCTTCGCATTTAGTCTTATATTCTGTAAGTTCATTCTGTAAGTGCTTTTCTTTCTTAGTGTATGTTATTGTTGTTAGGTCGTAGGATGCCTGTAAACGATCTATCCGCTTAGACAAATCTCGATTTAATGTATCTAATTCTTGACAACGAAGATCTAGAAACGATATGACTTCTTGGTCCGCTAGTGCTTGCTTTTTATATGTCGCAACGTCTATCATTGATGATTTTATCGCTAATTCAGCATTTTTTAATTTTTCAACTAAGAAATCACGAATTGATTCGGCGTTCGTTAGTCTGGCCTTCATGTCCTCCTTGGATACGTTTGCTTCGTCTAATACGGCTGTTTGTTTCTTTAATCTTTCAGACATTGTTATTATAATCTTAAGTTCAGCTGGAGTTAACTTTTTAGAGAATGCTTCTGCCATTTCTTGCGTCAAACTACTACCATTAGAGTTGATTGACGCGTTGCTCGGTGTAGTTTTAGGTACAGGATTGCTTTCAGATGACGAATTTCTATTATTGGTAACAGTAGCTAGTGCACCTAATACATTAGCAATAGTAAATTGAGCTGATTGAGCAATTGATTGCACTGGGTTCGAAGTATTTTCATTTATAACAGTGGCAATAGTGGACGATGGAGCACTGGTATTCGTAACTATATTCCTATTAGTTTCTGAAATATTGATTTTATTCGCATTGTTCTTTATTCCCCAATCTTCTTTGATAACTTGGCTGTCAATCCCAAAGAGTGTGACTACCCGTTTGAACACATATCTATTTACCTCTGCACTATGTAACACTTCGATTGTAGATAAAAACGAAAAAACTTGTAAAAGAATTTCGTCATCTAATTCTGCCAAAAAATTGCAGTATTTTGGTGCTTTTTCATTACTATTTTTTTCATTTACTATTAAAGATTTGGTGCTTGAAGTCTCAATTGCATCACTTAATCCTGTCGTAGGGACAAGAATAGGTCTGATGCTTTGATTATTGTTTGAATTAGTTGGTAAAATGGTATCGCTTTGTATTGCTAGATTTGTGATCGGATTATCGCAAACGGGATTACTATTAGTATTATCTATATGTATTGCTTCATCCTTTACAGACGATTCAATTTGTATTTTATTATTGTCGCTATTATTATCATTCTTCAATGAATTAATAGTGTCTTCGGCATCTATTAGTTGCTTCTGTAGTGTATCTACCATCGATGCTTTTAGTTCTAAATCTTTTAATTTCTGTTTTAATTTATGTGAATGCCGTGAATCGAATAAAATTTGACTTATTTCTAACACAAAGTTTTCTCTGACGACAGTTGCCTTGTTGTGTAAGCTATCTACAGATTCTTTCAGTTTCTTCTTCTCATCTTCAATTATTTCAATCTTTTTTATTAATTCGTCATTTTTTCGATGTGCAACTAATACTTCCAACTTATTACGTCGAAGCATATTTTCATACGACCAATGTTCTATCGTCGATATCATATCATTTAATAGGCATTCTACGGATCGTTCGATCCTTAGATTGGCCAGCGACAAATGGAGGGAATCCATCGCCTCAATGCATTATTTTCCTCCTGTTTCGCTTCGCCGAAATGGTAGAAGACCGGGTTTACCGGTTACATTTTACCGACAGTTTCTTTAAAGATTTTTTGAAGATTTGATCACCTGTAAGTTGCAGCTGCTATTTTCAACCTTATCTTCAATATTTTCATTAGTTTCTGAATACTTCCTTTTGTAAAAGAGGCCTACTGGTACACCGGTACCTCGTCCAAAAATATTCTGCGTTTCAGACTGTAGAAAAATATTTTGCAAACCACTTCTTTGTTTTAAATGACGAAAAAGGTTGGTAAATACGAATTGGGAAGGTAAGTTAATGGATAACTACAAAAAATCGTTAAATCTAACTTTTATATACTATTAGGACTCTTGGTGAAGGAACATTCGGTAAAGTAAAGCATGCAATAAATACAGAAACTAACGAGGCGGTGGCCATAAAAGTATTAGATAAAGAAAAAATACAAAAGCAAAATATGGGAAATCAGATTAAAAAGGAAATAAGTATAATGAAAATGGTTAAGCATAAGTATGTAGTTGGTATGATAGAAGTTTTAGCTAGTAAAACAAAAATATTTATTGTTTTAGAGTTGGTAACGGGTGGAGAATTGTTTGATAAGATTGTAAGTGTAGGTAAACTTCAAGAAGCGCAAGCACGTTTTTATTTTTCACAATTAGTTGAAGGTGTTGAGTATTGTCATAAATTGGGTGTATGTCATCGTGATCTTAAACCTGAAAATTTATTAGTTGATGAAGCTGGGAATTTAAAAATTAGTGATTTTGGATTGTCTTCATTATATGTTGGGGATGCTGAGGGTGATGGTGCATCGCGTACTCAATTATTACATACTACATGTGGTACACCTAATTATGTTGCACCGGAGGTATTAGCAGATAAAGGATATGACGGTAAAAAGGCAGATGTCTGGAGTTGTGGTGTAATATTGTATGTCTTGGTTGCAGGATTCTTACCATTTGATGAAGGGACTATTGTGGCATTATTTAGTAAGATTCAAAACGCTGATTTTACTTATCCTAGTTGGTTTAGTCCTTCAATAAGATCACTATTAGATACTATGTTAGTCGCTGATCCAAAAGCTCGTACATCCCTTACTAAGGTTAGAGAACATCCATGGATGACTGAGGGCACAGAGGCAACGCCAATTGCAAAAGTTGAACAAGTCTCACCCCCTTCATTATTAGAGCTTGATGAAGCAGTACAGCCTGCTCATACAACTGGTGATGACGACTTTGGTGGTGAAGATGAAGATGATGAATTTGGTAGTAAAAGTGCAAGAGGACCAAGAGTTCTCAATGCATTTGAATTAATAAATCAATGTGGTGGATTTTTACTAGATCGGATGTTTTCGCCTCAACTATTTAATGCTCATAGTAATGATATTAGTGGTGTTACAGCGTCCGAGCCAGCTATTCATAAAGTAAATAAAGTCATCGCTAGAACTACCAGTAAAGTATTTGGTAATTCAGCCAGTAAATCACGAATGATACATTACACATCGCCTCTATCACCCTCAAAGCTTATTTCGGAAGTATATAATGGGTTGATTGCATTGGGTTGTACAGTAAATTGTAGTAAAGAGAGAGTTATGGTTTCGGGGAAATTATTTGCCACAAGGGTTACAACTAAAGGAATGGTTGCAATTCATATTCAAGCATTTGAGATAACATCATCGTTAAGTTTATTATCAGTAAGAAGAGGAAAAGGTGATCTTTTAGAATGGACAGCATTATTTACAGAGTTACTAGAAACTAAAATACCATCTTTTGTAAATACAATAAAGGAGTAATTATTATTTTTTTACACGAGGTAAATGTATGCCTAATACACGATCTAATTTGTTCAGAATTTGAGGATTAGGAATAGCTTTGCCAGACTCATATTCTTGTATAACTTTTGCTGATTCATTAATTTCTGTTGCTAATTGTTGTTGTGTCATTTTTTTAGCCATTCTAGCTTGTGTAATTGCTTTCGATAATGTTACATCAACTTTTGGCACTTTAAAATCTTCAGAAGATTCTTCTATTTTACGGGCAGATGCACCTGTAGCAGTAGCAGTTGCGCCAACTTTTCTTTCAGTATGCACATGTCCAGTCAACTTTGCTTTTTGCAATTCAGCTGCTGTCATATTACTCGTTTTTGTTTTTTGAGTTTTAGTTAAGGTAACTGGCGTCCAATCTTGATCCATTATAACTGTGTCACGCTCACTAATGGCCAGTAGAGTTCTTTTCTTCGATGTCTTCGATGTCAGCCTTTCGGAAAACGGTACCGGTACCGGTATACCCCACAAAAGTACCGGTGGTGAAAATCCAAAAGATAAAACAAGCACATTCAAGCATTCGAGTGATTTCGAGTGTTCTTCGGGAGAATCCATGGGTGACAGTAACTTGAAGCTGCTCAACTCCAAATTAATAGAAAAAATAAAAGGTTTAAATGAACAAATTGCTGATCTAAAACTGAATAATGAGCGCTTAAGTAAACCAGCAGTAGGCAGTACTGTAAGTGTAATTGAAGATAATGCACAAAGTAAAATTGATCAATTACTGGTACAAGTAGCTGCATATGAGGATGAAAATAAGAAGCTAAGGGAAAATGTCCAACACATACAAAATTATAGTGATAGTATAGTTAAAGATTCCCAAAACGAAATTAATCAATTAAAGCAGTCATTAAATGAATTGCAGAATATTAATTCGTCGCTACAAAATAGTAATGATGAGATTTCTAAAGAGAACTCTCGATTGCAAGGAAAGAATGTGGCATTAACGAAGGAAGTAATAGATGTAAGGGATGAACTTACTAAAGAGAACTCTCGATTGCAAGGAAAGAATGCAGCGTTAACAAAGGAACTAATGGACACTAAGGAAGAATATGTAAAGGTAAAAACTGCAGCACAAGATAAGAATGCAGCATTGGTCAAGGAGCTAGCAGGAAATACTGACGAACTCTCAAGAGAGAACTCGATATTAAAAAGCAAAATTTCTGAATTAAAGAAGGAACTAGCAGGCATCAAGGATCAACTTGTGAAGGATCAACTTGTAGTAGATAACGAACTTGTTGCAGTGGATGAAAGTACGAAACCTAGTAAAAGTAAAACCAAAGCAGGAAAAAAAACAAAAAAATCGAAACAAGTTAAATCTGTGTTTAACATGGACGATTTGGATATATATGACAGTGAATCGAACAAAGACGCAGTTAACATTTCACAGTTAACGTCTTCTTCTGTTGCCTCGTCAGTTAGTTTGCCGAATAAAGTAAATGATCGCTTCATTGCTAATAGTGTTGGCACACCAAGTGTAATTGATGACATGGAACAAAAGTTATCTGAGATCCAGCGGGATGATCAGCTCAGTTGGAGTGGCTGCATGAAGAATTTAAGCATATATCCTTCGTCTCCTTATCACAGAAATAATGTGTCAATTAAGAAAGATTTATCCGAGGAAGTTGATTCTAGGAAGTTGGAGTCTACTCGCATTGCACCAGAAACAGTATCGAATGAAACGCAGCCTCATTTGATTGTCCTTTTACGCAATGGCGAGAAAAGCAATAACCTGCGAGTGATTGACGCGAATGGTGTGACTATTGGACGCGAAAGCGACTGTGATATACGTATTAAATTACCGTCAGTATCCAGGCAACACGCGAAATTAATCATCAACAATAAAGGTTTAGTAGTGTTGCAAAACTTTTCTAAAACAAATCCAACTCTATTAAATGACGTTGCTATAGATTCTGCTGTCTTGAAGAATGGCGACATCATCTGCATAGCAAATCGATACTTCCGATTTCAAGGTAATGAAAGTATACAAGGTACTGGCTCGTCGCGTAACGATCATATCAAATTTAGTGGTTCCCAGCTTCATAAACCAGTACCTGCTGGAACTATCAATGCGCTTTCGTTATATAATAAGCTAGTTAGTAAAACAGATAAAAAGAACATATACTCTGAAACTGAGTCGTCGATTATCAGGAAGATATCGCGATTCAGTTAACAAAATTGTAATTTTAAGTATTATATTTTCATTTTCTTATGCTTGGAACTTGGTGGAACAGGTAATCCAGATGCGGGATCTAGCAGCGATTCGGACAACGGTTGTTTTATTGGTCCAGGTCCAGACTTGGTCAAAAAGACATACTTAACGTCACCAGCAGTTGGAACACGACCAGTGCTGTTTAATTTTGCTGTCAACTCTGGAGTTACTAATTTACTAATTTCGTGATTAACTATGCGTGAAAATTCAGCAGGATTGTTGCAGTAGTCCTCTGGTGCACCAGGTGCAGGGTAATATTTCGCCATGACTGCAGCGACCAAATCTACATCTTTCTCTAATGTATATATCACAGCGTTTGGACCAGCATCAAAGGTATAAGCGCATACAACTCTAGAAAAAAAAGTGTTGATGACATGTACCAATTTAATGATAGATTTACTGATATCGTTCATGTAAAATATTGGAGGGTAAGTATCTAAGCAAGTGGCATGAAACTGATTCGAATCTTGCATAGTAATACGACCAAAGGTTTCGAAATCTTTGGCTTTATATGCTGCCTCAATTTCGTCTAAACGCGGCTGTACAACATTGGCTGCGCGAAATTGTAAAAGCGGAGATGTCAATCTGCTGGTTTCCATACCAGATGTAGATGAAGTATCCTTCTCCTTATCACTCACAACTAAAATTACAGCACGCATTTCTGGCCAATGATTTTCATCGGCAACTTGAATAGCAATGGAATCAGTTCCATCTGCTTTCTCGCCTTTTTGCCAACGTACAAATCCACCATATAAACTACGAGATGCACTTCCTGAACCTTGACGAGCAATTGCAGTTAATTGGCCTGGGTATTCCTCTTTAATACAATATAATTCAGCCAATGTTTTTACTAAACAAGCTAAACCAGCCGCTGATGATGCTAGACCAGCACCAGTAGGAAATGTATTTACACTGGAAATATGAACTTTGTATTGTGGCCAATCGTTTTTTGCAACAATAATTGCACCAGTAGTTGCATCAATACGATCTTGAGCTAATCTACGAATTTCACGTAAACATGTTTGTGCTCTGCCATTAAGTTCTGTTTCAACACCATTTAACCATAGCTTGTCAGCAGGAAACTCCTTACTAGCGGCAATTGTGGTAATAGTGTGTAGATCCGATTGATCCAATGTCACACTCACCGACGAATTCATTGGTGTATTTAACTTTACATCATTTTTTCCCCAATATTTAATGACAGCAATATTTGTTGGAGAAGTGAATGTCTCACTTATGCGTGGGTCGAAACTGAACGATGACATGTCTAAATACTTGTGGTTTCTCTCGATTTCCAGGTTTGTACAGTCATAATTTGGGCCGCTCCAAATGGCGCTCCTCAAATCCAAAGATTTTCCGCCTAAAATTATACAGCGCAGATCTCACCTTAACCCACGTACCTCTTCCTACAGCCATCCCTAGCAAGTAAATCTGCTCTATTTAACCGATCTGGCCCCCCCCCTCTGGCGAATGGATACAAGTATCATACAACGGCCGCAGTAAAACAAAAAGGTGTTCCACCCATACTGCAACTTATGAAGTAATTCATCTGTAATTGTAGACTTGTAGATTGTCTGCAAGCTTAATAGTCGGGATATAGGCGATTCGCCAGGACTCTTTCAAATGAAGTTGAATGTACCGTATAATAGGGATTGCATTGAGACTATGCGGAAGATAGTAGGAGGTGGTCGAGTTATCATAAGTAATCTAATTCCAAAGACATTGCATATTTCAGCTGATAGTAATGATAAAATAAAGAGAGCAGCTATACTTATTCCACTAATAAATGTAAATAGAAAACCGTCTGTATTGTTTCAACTACGTTCAAGCACTGTTGGCACTCATCCAAGTCAAGTAAGTTTTCCAGGTGGTCACATAGATACCAAAGAGACTGCTATTGAAGCATCATTGAGAGAATTTCATGAAGAATTAGGTTGTGATATAACTAATGATGTTGAAATAATTGGTGAATGTCAAACTATTCCAGCGATTACTAAGACTTTGGTAACACCCATAATCGCATATATTTCAAAAGATTATCATGAATTGGATATTAAACCCAATGCAAGTGAAGTTGAAAGAGTATTCACTAGAAGTTTGGAAGAGTTGACAGATGTAAATCGTAATAAAGAGGAATTATTGCAAAGAGATAACAAATCTATGAAATTTCCAGTATTTGGAATAAATGATAATGATGAGAAGATCTGGGGGCTTACTGCATTAGTGCTTAATTCTGTGTTACAAAAAGTAATATTACCGGGGTATAATACGCACAATTATTGAGTCTAGTGCATGCTAAGATGAATAAAAATGTAAATTTATATAAGAATAATGTACAACAAACAAAAGGTTTCACTTCTTGGTCTTTATCTTCTGCTTGATTCGCGTAGCAATTTCGGCATCGCCAACAACTGTATCGTCGATATCTTGCAAATGTAAGCCCTTCATCATCGGTGATTCCTTTGTTTGATTTACATCATCATCATCATTGGCTTCTACATTATCAGCACCTAGCATGTACCTAGACGTAATGGCAGTTGGTGATATCCCAACTGGCCGGATAGCATCGGAATTGATTGGCGGTGACATAGACACTACAAAGGATTTTAGCTCATCGGTCACATTCTCTAACGACTCAACATGTTTATTGAGTTCGTAAATTCTATTTTTCAGTGTAACTATTTCGCTTTCTTCTTTGGTTTTACCCGTGCGAGTAGGTACTGCTGGTTTACGAATTAAAACCATTTTACCGAGCACTGTAGCCATTTCCATTTTAGTTTTTGATGCTTTTTTACTTCTCTTCTTATTATTCTTTTTTGTTCCCGGAGATACTACGGGACCCTCCAATATATCATCGATGTTCATACTTTTACTTTGTCTCATGCGATTTCCATATGACGAATTGGCGGCGATGACGTAACTCTTCTGGGGAGTAGACTTCGCCGAGTCCGTTTTCTTTTGGCGCAGGACTGACTGTTTAATTGTCTTATAATCTCTTACACTATCTACATTCAGTCCAATACTAGGAGAAAACGACATTGAATTCACAAGATTTGGTCTGGGTCGTATAGATATCCTAGACATCGGTCGGTTATCCTGAGTATCACTGGGTGGTTGTGGAGGCGATGAAAGCGATGCTAGATTATCTAAGCTGTGTCCTGGTGGCGATGGTAATGCCAATTCAAGTGAATCTTCCATATTTTCGCCACTTGTAACGACTTCATTTATATTTTTTACGCCTTCATTTGTATAGCCATTAAATCCTTTATTCACAGTATTGATGTCGAAGGCGCCACTTTCTTCATATTCGCCGTAGAAATTGTTATTCACACTATTTCCGCCTGCTCCGTCAAGTGCATTTAGTACATAAGATATTTCTAGTTCATCTAATCCCTCTGGATTTAAAATTTCACGACGATCTTTTGCACTTTTGATCCTGGTAGTCTTTTTCAATAGGTTAGGAGTGCTGATGGAACGCTGTAATTTCTGCGCTAAATTCACACTGAAATCAAATTCAGCTGAAAATGTCGATGACAAACGTAGAGAATCATTAACAGTGTTTGATTGCTTTATCCAACGACGAAGTAACAGTGAAACGCCTTCAGGTAGCAAGTCTAACCTCACATTACTAACATTCATACATGCAGATATCTCTTTACTCAACTCAGGTGTCAGTCCTTTATTACCATCAAGTAGTAATGACGACATCACGTTATTCGCCGTGATTGAGTTACGTAGTTCTTCAAGGAAATCCTTAGATAGTTTATTATTTGATATATTCAACCCCAAAAACCACTGGTTGCGTTTCAAATTCTTTAATAAATCTTTAAAATCTTTACCAGTAAAATTATTACCGGCAATGGATATGGCAACTAATCCTGATGTGTGCACGCACGCCATTTCTTCAGACAGTAATAGTTCATCTGATCTAACTTCTACTGACGGATATGTCCTCAATGTTGCATTCCAGAATAGAGAATCTAAATAAGACTCTTGGCTTTTAATAATACTAGTAATGTAAGGACTTGATGCATCACTTAAGTTACAATTCTCAAGTATCAGCACCTGTAATGGAATTTCTTGTATATAAGAATATAAAATTTTGAACCCGTTATTTCCAATAGGGCTTGATTTGATACTCAACCATCGAATAGCTGATTTACTACTTTTTAAAGCAGATCCGAGCATTTCTACCATTTCGTTAGTCATAGCTATTCCATCAATTATAACAGAATGTAACGATTTACTTTTTTCTATGAAACTCATAACAGCTTTAAATAGCTTTAATCTGCTTTTAATTAATGCCCCATTATGGTCTCTAGTGCCACCTCTCCATGTTCCACTATGAGAACCAATTGTTTTAGTTATAATTAATGTCTCTAAACAGTTAAATGTCACATTTGAACCAAAAAAATTACATAATACATCAATTTCTTCATTTGCAATAGTAAGATCAGACAAAACAAAGCAATTATTAGTCAAATCATCCAACATCTTGGACGATACCTTGCATATCCCATCTCTACTATTACTGTAAAATTATTAGATTAGATTAATATGCAAGATTAGTGACAAACCTGTAGCATTTTGAAAGGGTTGTTTGTAGTCTATTGTATCTGTCGCCGTGATCCTGCATGCCTCCGGGACCAAATTCCGTCCTTCTACTGAACACA
>JACCDO010545336.1_pt1 | contig 14270 bp, 15 predicted proteins | sample 7446101 | NCBI WGS metagenome assembly JACCDO01 (sample SAMN15323440, study PRJNA562643) | freshwater metagenome | isolation source: river surface water | place: USA:Blue River Watershed | collected 2017-08-16
ATTGACGCCGGTGTAGCCGCTGCTTTTGCCGGTGAATCTATATCTGATGCACTTAGAACAACCTTACGTGGCTTGGCTCAAGAAGCCACTGCCAGAGCTTTATTTGAAGGTGCTGCTGCGCTTGGAAGTTTGGCTATTGGTGATGCTAGAGGCGCTGCTTTGCACGGTAAATCGGCTCTTGCATTTGGAATTGCCGCCGCGGGTATGGGTGCTTTAACAGCCGCCGTTGGTGTACCTGGTGGTGGATCTTCCGGTGGTGGTGGAACAACTTCTCCTACTGGATTGAGTCAAACAAGTGAAGCACCTCAAAGAGAAGCTGCGAAGGCTGAAGCGATGGTGTTTAATATTAACTTTGGAAACGCTGTTATTTATGATACTAGAGCCGCCGCTGAAAGAGCTATGGCCGAACGTGTAATGGAACTTGGCGTTAGAGCAAGACGTGGTTATAATCCTCCAAGACCAAGAATTTAAACTTTAATTTCCTATCATTACTTGCTATATAGTATTATAATCTTATCTTTATTTATCAGGAGATTTATATATGCCTAGTCGTGATACTGCACCTAGATTTGCTCTTTTATCTGATTTTGATTCAAGACCTTATTCTGGCGTTTTATTTACAAGAAAAAACTCAAGCAATGTGGTGACGAATGTTTCATTGACAGAACCTATTGTTTTTGATGATATTATTCAGTTTCTAAATGGAAAGGGTGTTGGTTCAAGATATACATATCCAGAGGCTTTAAAGACAGTATTTACTGGTGAGACATTTACTGTTGGAATTAATGATGAAGATCATATCTTTATAAACCGTGCGAATAATCAAGAGTTGACAGTTAGTGTCAATACGCCTTCTACTGATTTATTCGGTGCGATAAATCAAACTTATGCTACTGGTCAAATCACATTTCCATATGATTGGAGACGTGGAGATGAATTTGTTAGTAATTCAGAACTTGTTTTAATTGCAGGTGTTTTTCCGAAGATTGTAACATTCCCACATCTAAAAGCCTTTCAAGATATTCCTTCCTTACTAACTACAAGAACTGGCAACGGTTCGTTATGTTTAGAACAAATCGAAGATGATTTGTTCACGCCAACACAGAAAGTTCCTGTCACTCAATGGTTCTTAAATTCAGATGGTCACGTAGTTCAATTAATCAATACATTTCTAAATCAATACGCTGCTTCATTCTCTTGGGTAGATACTGCTTTTAGAGACAGGCTGGGTTTTTCAGGAAGTGAATCGTGGGTTAATCTTGAAGGTAATTATTATTATATGGTCGCTGATCATCCTGCACCTGGTGTTTTAATTCCAACAAGACCTTATGAATCACATCATCTAAAATTCGAAAGACCTGTTAGCAAGAAGAGAAAGATTGGTGGCGGTTACACTTCTAATTTTGTCGGTAACTATGTCACTTCTGTACTGTCATTTAGATTAGATGCTTTGTTTGATCAAAAGGATGAATATAGACATTATTCAGATACTTGTGGTGAATATTTCTATGAAGGTGCAGCCATATCTTTTTATCAAGACTGGTGTGATTCTAGAATAGCGATTAGAACCGCTCAGATCAACGAAGGCCAGCCTGCCTATACGAACTATCATACCTCTGAAAATAATGGCATGTATGGCGTTATAAAGGGCCATATTGCAACGATGAGCGGTGACTTGAGTTATGAATCAGGAATTAAAAGAAGAGTTGCTATAACTATGGAGATTGAACATGCCTAATTCATATACCTTACCTTTAGAAGGTAATAATGCTTTTATTGCAACAGATGCTTTTGTTGCCGATAAGAATATAGATTATCAAGCTTTAGAAAAGATGGGTCGTTTGAATAATTATAATATAGCCGCGCTTGGAACAGGGCCTATAATTAGTCAACAATGGAATAATGGTGTTAACTACTACTCAGCGGTAAGTGCAACTACTATCTGTATTTGGCGCGTACCCACCTTAAGTAGCTTCCACGGCTTCCATAGGATGAATGTTAGAGCAAGAGGTACAAATGGCGTTGTTTCTTGGAGAGTTACCGGAAGTTCCGGCGCACAAACCTTTAGTCATAATGTCTTTACAAGTGCATCATATACTTATTTAAATCAATTGTTAGTATCTTTCAATGCAAATACACTTCCTTATTTTACTGTTGAATTAAGAGTCTCAGGAGCTGTTGATATTGAATCTATAATGGTCGATTCGATCATGCCAACATCACCAATAACAACATCTTCTATTACTAGTAGAAAATCAGATAATACCTCAGCTGGTGTTTATCAAACAGGAGCTACGCTTCTAATTGAAGACACTGCCTTATCATCATCAAAAGCTCATGCACTTATTAATACTACTGAAGTTTTGAAGACAAGACCGAGAAGTTTATTTCAATTCTCTGGGTTGCTACAATCAAATAACGCCGTAACTAATCCATTCAATTCATTTTCTATTCAGCCTCAAAGAACTATGTTAATGAATGATATAAATACTATCAATCAAGGTTTTATTGGCGTACCTTACTGGGGAAATTCAAATAGAATAGGTGCGAAATATAATGTTCATATCTATCAATTAGCCGCGACGTTTAATTTTAAATTTTCTCTCTTCGGAAAAGAAATAACTTTAACTGCCAGTGCCAGTGATAAATGGGCTACATTCACTTTTGATGTTAACCCAGATACAACTCAAATAGAAGCTCAATCCTTATCTACACCATTAGTAAAGGTTGACTTTCAAACCGCAACAATCCTTTACGAACAAACATATAATTATGTTCCAATAGCTGCTATTTCAATATGGGGAGTTTAACATGGCAAGTTCAATAATCACTCAACAAACAAAAGATACTCCTGATCTTAAAGCAGTATCTATTGGCACGCCAGTATTTGGATCAACATTACAATCCTTAGGGGATTGTATGAATCATTTGGCTTTTTGCAAAGCAAGACGAATATCAAATACTTTCTTTTCTATTAATCATCATAATACCTGGTTGCAAAATCAAACAGCGGTAGAATATCCCACTCTATATCTTATTAACAAAAGTAGTTTAGATAATGAAATGCCAGCCTCTGATACTAAAGACATTATCTTTACATGTTCTTCAAGTGCAAGGTTCGTAGGTTTTAATATAACTTATAATTGTGATGGTCGAGATGCACAGAGAGATTTAGCAAAGATTAAATGTAGACTAGTCACCGATCCTAGAAGCGCAAGAACAGAGATTGACGCCGGAATGGAAGCTACTATATTAAACGGATATTTAGAAAATACAACGTACGTAACTACAAGTACTTCTCATGACATAACCCAGCCAAGAGTATTAAGTTCTGGTGAATATATGGATCTTCCGATATTAGGAAGTTACACAACAGTAACTTCTCAAAGACCTTTATTTATTCCAGTGGCAAATAGAGGAAGTGAAATAGCACTGGTTATTGAAACAAATTACTGTAGAATCTTAGCAGTATCTTTAATTGAAATGTATGAAGAGGTGGTTCTATGAGTTTATATCAAGATCAAGGAAGAAGAGTTTTTGGATTAATGATTCAAGGGTGCTTTAATAGATATTATTATGGCGCGTCACCATTCCCAAGTTCCCTTCAACAAGAAAGAGATTTATATTTTGTCGACTATGATTATATTGTGAATCTTTCTTCTTATACTGCTGAAATTGAACCGAGTGGTGGTATTGCAAAATATTCACCAATCACAGTAACTCTTGCTACTGACAGAATGAGAGGAACTACTGATGATCCTCATGTTATATTTGGAAGGTCTGCTAGATCAAAAACTGTATGGTCTGGACAGTTAGTGTCTAATATCTCAAGAATTGATAATACACCTTCTATATTTGTTGATAGTGAACCAAGACTAGCAAATGGAGATGCAATTATAACACCTCATATGTTTTATATTGGTGCTGAATCTTTTTATGTTGATTCTATTATTGATCGATCTGATCTTGGTGTTGGTGTTTATGAATTAACTACATTAGAAAGATATGGATTTAGACAAGAACATACTATTTTATTAGATGGTGTTGATACGCCACGTGTAACTTCAGAGATTGTAGGTTGGCGTGGGAGACAAGCAGATGTATGGGCCGGCTTTTTAAATGATAATGGAACTGTCACTGATCAAAGAATTATATTTAGAGGAATTATTGAACGTTCACCTGAATTTGGAGATTCAAGTTCTGTTTCTTTATCTATCGTTCCAATCGTTGCAATGTTAGATAATAAAATATCTGGCAAGGGGACAATTAATCGTTTCTCAAGAGGTGGACACTATTTCGATAATACACGCAAGATCTTTTATTTTACTAACTTACTAACTTATAATCCTGATGGTGATGGGGAACGTTCTTTTTATAATGGCAGTAAAGGTTTTGTTTTAAATGCAACAGCAGGTTATTTGACTAATCAACAGATAATAGAAAGAATAAATGAATTTGGCGAACTTGGTGGAAACAATGACGCTGGCTTTACAAGAGACAATTATCCAAAGTTTAGTCTTATCTATAGTAATGGCTATTATAAACTTAGAATCGGTCATTTAGCAGGTACTATTGATGTTGGTACAAGTGCTAAATATTATCTCAGGGGAATGACGTTTCACCCTCATTGGAGACTCGAAAAGACTATTGCACTTCTTTATAATTTTGGAAGTGGCGTTGGGTTACAAGTTGATCGTCATACTATGTTGACAGGAATGACATTCACCCCTGAATATCCTGATTTTTTCGGAACTATAGATGAACAAAAAGACATATTTACTGGCTTTGATTTTAGTGATGGCGCCGAGACTCTTCTCACTTTAGATTTTAGTGAAGAACCTTATCCCGAAGGTTCATTTACTTTATCTGCTTATGAACAAAAATGTGCAGGTGCTGCCACTGCTTATACTAATTATAATGTTAAAGGCCTCGCCGAGGCTTATTATTTGCAAGGAGAAGATTATATTCTTCTCGAACAGACTATGGATTTGCCAATAGATGATCCAAGTCAACATTCATATACTATTCAAATTAAACGTGGTGATGAGATTTATCATATTAAAGCAACTCATCAAGTTTCTGATGAATATGGATTTAGAATTTACTTAGATAAAACAGATCCACAAACTGCTAAGTTACCTTCTATATACGAATATGTAGGTGAAGACAGATGGGAATTTACTAAAGGTCTTGCTATTAGTCAAACAAATACAAGTGATGTTATTCTTCAAATATTAATGTCTGGTGGTGGCGAACTTATAAATGGTGTTTATGATGTTAATTCAATAGGTTGTAATTTGCCGGCCGAATATATTGATATTAGAGGTATTGAAAATCTAAGCACATCATCAAATATAACTCAGTGGGAATTTAACATACCCACAGATGATTTGACCGTCAGAGATGTTATTGAACCTATGCTAAAAGCTATGGGTTGTGCTTTAGTAATGAAACGAAAAAAAGTTACTGGCTTTGAATTGCCAAAAATATCAATTATTCCTATTGGTCATGAAAATGAATTAGATGTTGATGATTATATTACTGACTCTGATCTTTTATCTGATCCAATTCCAACTTGGAATAATTACGAAGACATAGTCACTCAGTTTATATTTAAGTATAATCATCAAAAAGCAAATCCTGATGAAGTTATATTCAATAACTATGATGCTATTAACAGATTGGCAGGTGAAACTGCCAAGATGGAACTGGACTTGTATGGTTTAACTTCAAATATAATTGGTGGTGTGAGAAGAACAGAGATTTATCCGTTCCTTAGGCCTACTATTGGAAGGTTATTTAGATTATATGGGGAACCTATTAGAGTATGGAATTTCTCCGTGGGAAGTGGCAAGGCTCTTGATTTAGATATTGGTGGTGCAATAGCGGTAACTTCTGAATTTCTAAAAGGTTATGATGATGAATATGGAATTGTAAATAAGGTAGGTATGATTCGCCGCGTCAATATCAATTTAATTGATGAAGGTGCTGATCTTGAAGTTGCTCACTTTGGATTAAGTTCACCAACCTGGAACGCATCTTTAAAGGTTAATTCAATAGTAGATACAACAACAGTATCTGTTGAACCGTCATTATATTCTGAAGATGATATTTCTTATTTTGCTGTTGAAGACACTGTAGTTATATATAACCTCTATAACAATGATCTTAAAGGTTCGTTGACTATTCAAAGTATAAATGGTACAAATATTACATTCACAACCACTCATGGAGCTATTAATAGTAACTATGTGATTGTGCCAGCCAATTATGATACTGCCTCTACTAATCATAAAGCTAGAGCGTATATTGGTGATTTGAATAATTACTTAGGATCAAACAATGTGGAGGGATTTAAATATGAGTAAAGAACCTACTAAGAATAAGCAAATCGATCTTCTGATCGAAGAGATGCAAGCATTAAAATCTAAAGTTGAAAAATTAGAATCTTTAATGTTAAAACAAGATAATAAATTGACCCTTGGCGGTAAGATAGTTACTATCCAAGATGAACGTACAATAATCAAAGCTACAAAGGTGGAAGAAGATGTTTAAATTACAATCTCCTATTCAAACAGGCGAATTTATCGGCGCACTTTCAACAAGTGCAAATAACACAACTGATTGGACTGATATTAAAAGTGAAAATTTTAAAGACAGTACAACCGGTCTAGTACTTCCTACAGATAAAGCCTTTGGCGAAGTTAGTGTTTATAATCCAGGATTAAACGATGCATTTATCAAGTTAAGAGCAAGAACAGCTGCTAACGATGCCACTACAAGTGAATTGAGAGTATTAGCTGGCGGTTCAATTGCATTGAATGTACTTGGTCTAAAGCCTGGAAGTATCATCACTATTTCCTACAAGAAGGGCGCTGCAGGAGACGATCTTTTCTTTACATGTTCTTTCTTCAGGAGTGAAATATAATGGCTATTATCGTTACAAAACTTCCAATTCCATCAAATGAAAAAGGTGTACCTGGTGGTGTGGCAACACTTGATCCAGTAACAGGTTATATTCCTTTATCTCAAATTGATCCTTCTATTGGTGGACAAGGTGACGTTCTTTCAGTAAATAACATCGATCCAGATAATCAGGGTAATGTTGACATTACAACAACAAACGTACCTGAAGGAGATAATCTTTACTACAATAGAGATAGATTTGATGAAGCTTTTATTGAATCTATCAATCCTTATGCAACAGACGTTGATATTACGAATGAAGCAAATGCAAGAATCGCACAAGATAATATTCTACAAGGGAATATCAATTCTGAAGCTTCAACTAGACAGGGTGCTGACCAAACTTTGCAAGGTAACATTGACACTGTTTCTAGTAATTTGTCTCAAGAAATTTTAGACCGTCAAAGTTCTGATAGTAATTTGCAAGATCAAATTGATGCTTTAGATGGTGACTTAACACAAGAGATTCTTGATCGTCAAGGCGCTGATAATACCCTTCAAGGTAATATCGATATTGTTTCTAATGGGTTAGCACAAGAAGTTTTAGATAGACAAGGCGCCGATACTACACTTCAATCAAATATTGATGATGAAGAATCAAGAGCAATGGGTGTTGAAGATGATTTACTTTCTTTAATTCATGCTACTAACGATGGTGTTGGATTAAATCAAACTACAGGCGTTTATACACCTCCTGGTGGGAGCCAATTCTTAGGATCATCAACAAGCGTATTATCTGCTTTATCTGCTTTAGATACTAACTTAGCAACTGTTTATAATGACTTTGATATTCACCATCTTCATTCAAATTCATTCTATGTTAATGGCAGTAATGATCCTCAAACCGTGCATGATTTAAGTGGTTTTGGTCAAGGATGTGTTATGTATGTTGCCAGCGGTTCTTATGGTGGATCCGATTTATCTTTAACTAAACAAAACTTTGCAATTCAAGCACCTTATGTTGGTGTGGGTACTACGATTTGTGAATTAAGTGGTGGCCGTGGCGTTAATATCAGTGGTGCTACTTGTACTAGAGTGAGAATTTCTAATCTACAAATTGAAGGCAATTTCACTATCAACAATACCGAAGGTCGCCACCTCTTTACTAATACTGAATTTTTAGGCACAACAACAATTACGAATGGAACTTCAAACTTCTTAGTATTTACTGACTGTGCTTTTGTCGGTCAAGTGTCCATTGCAAATACAACAACAGCTACTATCTATTTTGTAAGATGTAGTTTTGGCGGCGTTTTAATTAACAGTTTAGTAGCAAGTCCTTTGCAAGTTATTTTAACAGACTGTTCGGGTCTTAATGCAAGTCAATCAAACTTAACTTCAAACGTAGTTTTGGTGGGTAGAAACGGTTATGCCAATAATAGCGTAGTTAATTATCAATCGGCGTCTAATTATGTTTATGATCTTCTCAATGGATTAAGCACAACCTTTACTGGTGCTTATTCTGAATTGAGAGGCAAACCTACTTTAGTTACTGCAAGTACAGGATTATCAGACAGTGCAAGTTTAGTAAGAACATCAGATATAGGTACTACCGTTGCACCTTTAACAGCGGGTAAAGTTCCTTTAGAATATATTCCTGCCACTGTTTTAACAGATGTTCATGTTGTTGCTGATGAAACTGAAAGACTTAATATTCCTGATCTAGTTGAAGGGGATTATGCAATTCAAACCGATGACGGTTCGCAATGGATCTATAGTGGCACTGACTGGTACCAAGTATCTTCAAGTGGTGATGCAATTACTACTATTAATGGAAAGGGTGGCAGCGCTAGTATTACCCTTTATACTGATGATATTGATGAAGACGGTACACCTGTAAATCTATGGTTCACTGATGCTAGAGCAAGAACCGCTTCTGTAGTTAATTCAACAGATAATAATGAAGAAAATCAAGCGCCTTCTGTTTCTAGTATAAAGACTTATATATCTAGTCAATTATCTTCTAAATTAGATTCAAGTGCATATACCGCGAGTGACGTATTTGCTAAGGTTTTAACACAAGATGGAACAGGGTCTGGGTTGGATGCTGACTTATTAGATGGAATTAACTCAGACGCTTTTGTTCAAACTACAGGTGTACAATCAATAGCAGGAGTGAAGACTTTTACCGATGCACCTATTGTACCTGATCAAACTGCTTTAGATAATTCTACTAAAGTTGCTAATACTAAATATGTAGATAATGCAATTAAGGTTATTACTGATACTCAAGGTACCTCGGGTCAAGTGTTAGTTAAAGGATCATATGATGCTACTACAAATACACCAGTTTTAACATCATCTAAAAAAGGTTATTTATATACAGTTTCGGCGAATGGAACTTTGGCAGGTGTAAATTTAACAACTACCGATCAAATTTTATTCGTCAATGATGTTGCTGGTGGTGTTGTTCAATCAACAGATTTTGTTGTGATTGATAATACTGAAACTGCTTTGACTAATGGATCTATGGGTATTATTAATTTAACTACCGATAATAGTGTCATGACAAGCGGCTTTTATCACTTAATGACAAACCCAAGTAATTGGACTATCAAAGTGCCTAGTTTCGCCAATACAAAAGTTGGTGATGTTATTTATTTAAGAATTAGAGGTACTGGCAGTTTCATTATTAATCGTACAGATTCAGCCTACACTGCCACTTTCTATTATAACAATACAAGTAGTACTAATGCTTTATCTTATTTAAGATCAACAGGTGAATATATCTTTAGATGTACTGCCAAAAACACAAGTGCAAATACCTTAACATGGGAAGTTGTTAACACTAACCCAGTTTCTTTAAGAACAACTGATGATTTAACAGAAGGCACCACGAATAAATATGCAAGTTCAACTAATGTAAGATCTTTATTATCAGCTACAGCGCCTATCGTATATACAAGTGCTACTGGTGTTATTAGTACAACATTAACTCAATATACTGACGCTTTGGCTAGAAGCGCTGCTGGGACGGGTCTTGCTAATGGAGACAATACCGGTATTTCTTTTGTCAATGACACGGGTAATAGTCGTATCAATGCCACCGTATCTTTAGCAGGATTTAGCATCAACGCTTTATCAGATGTTGATACGGTAACTTCAACTCCTACAAATGGTCAATCTCTAGTATGGAATAGTTCATCTTCTCAATGGGTACCTCAAACAGTGAGCGGTGGTGGTGGTGGTTCAAGTAATATCACTTTCGCTGATACTATCAATACTAACAACGCTATTCTAACTGCTAGCACATCTAACACTATGTATTTGATTGATAATGGAGCTACTGCCTTCAATATTTATCTCCCTCAAATTTCAACATGCAACGGTTTTAGATTATTGATCAAACGATTAGGTACAGGTCTAGTTACTATTAATCGAAATGCCTTGGATACATCAGTTAATATTGATTATTCAGGTCAAACTAATGTTGCTATGGGGGCGCAATATTCTTGTTTTGAATTAGTAGGAAACTCTACTACAAACACCTGGTACTTAGTTTAAAAAGGATATACGAAAATGTCTTATTTAGCTAAACCGGCTACATGGCCTAAAGTTGCAATTTTCACTTTAAGTGGTGGATCAACATGGTCTACCTCTACTCAACTTACATGGACGCCAACTTTAAAACAAACTACAACTGAACAGCCTCATGTTGCTATTGTAGGTAACCAGATCGAACTTGGTCATGGTTCTTATCATTTAGAATATCACATCTCAGGTACTAAACAATCTCAAAGTGTTACCGGTACTTTCACTGTTAACTTCCAAGAAGATCCTTCTCTTGTTGCAGATTATGAAGGCAGTTTGGGAGGTAACGCTGTATTGAATAGACACGAAGGTTGCAAAGCAAGTTTTGAAGTTAAAGGCCCAAGTGAATTTATCTCTTTTTCTACATCATCTTTTACTAATGCCAATTTTGGAATGAGGTATGCTGATGGTGCTTGTTTTGTACTTTTATGGAAGTTGAGGTAATTATGTCATATTTAGGTGAAACTAGAACTGCTAAACTTTTTAAAAGATTAGCCGATGATTTAACTTACTATCGCTGGCAACCTATGAACTTTGAAGACACTGGCGGTGATGCTACCTTTAGATATGACGGTCTAAACACAACTAATAACGCTACCGCCGTTTATCCTGAATGGCAGTATAAATCCATGTTGAGTGGGTTTTTTGAAGTTATTCCTGTTGTTTTGGGAAGCGGTACATCACCTCAAGCATTTAATTATTATACTTGTGGTGACACTTACGGTACTGGACAAGGTGGTGGGTTGCAAAATAATCAATGGGCTTGCTCAATGAGATATTATAATCGTGCAACAAACACAACAGCTCCTGGTTTGCAACAGATGTTTTATAAAGCATTTGCCTTGAAAAAAGATCTTGGAATTACTGGGATTTGGTACCAAGTATCAGGTAATTCCATTCACACAATGTATCGCGACCAAGGGGGCATTTTCATGCTTCCAATCGCAGATAATAGATAGGAGTTTAAAATGTCTTATTCAGCTTTTCCTGTTGCTCGTATGCCTAATATCCAAATCTCTTGTGATAATTCAACTACAGGGTCTTTGAGTAATATTACTTGTACTTTTAATAATTTCATTGCCAATGAAACAAATAATGCAAATTGGACCGGTGAAAAATATACAGGTTTAACCGTAACATCAAATACTATCACAGTACCTAAAATGACTCTGGTTGTATTTAATTTTGTGAATTATACATATACTTCAACAACCGGTGACCATATCACTTTCTACGGTATTTATGATGCTAGTAATAATACTCTTCTTTCTAATTTGGCGGAAAAGAAACAATGGGGAAGTTCTTCCTTATCGTCTTTAAGAAGCCAGTATTATACAACATGGTACGGGTGCCAAACCGCTTATGCGATAGTGCCTGCTAATACTGCATTGCAATTTAAAACTACATCATCAACTTCTACAGGTGTTGATTTTAGTACCCACGTCTTACTGTTTCAATTAGAACCTTAAAGGATAATTTCGAGGACTTAGTCTAGATGAAAAAACATGAAGAACAAATCACTGCTAACTTTAAATTAAGCGAATTAGAAAAAGACTGTGTAATTCCAGACAGTCTTTTAGATAATGCAAAACGTTTACTTTGGAACTTGCAAGTGATTAGAAATGAAATTAATAAACCACTCATTATTATTAGTGGGTATAGAGATATATCTTTTAATAAGAAATGTGGTGGTGCGCCAAATTCACAACATCTACAAGCTACCGCTTCTGATTTGAGAGTTAAAGATATGTCGCCTAAAGATCTATATTCTATTATCGAGAAATTGATAAGTGAAAATAAAATCTTGCAAGGTGGCTTAGGTCTTTATGAAAGAGAATCAGGTGGCTTTGTACATTACGATACACGTGGCATAAAGGCCCGTTGGAGAGGTTAATCAAATGGATGCACAAACTATTTCAATAACAGCTTTAGTATCTTTAATATCAGCTTCTATTCCACTCTTTAAATACTTAAGTTCACAAGAGAAGGAAGTTGCTATAGTTAAACAACAGATGCTAGGACTGTTGGAAAGGCAAATGAAGTGTGAAAATGATGTAGATAAATTAACTGATAATGTGGAGCGGAAACAAACCCAATTGGAAAAACAAATTCATCAAATTCATATACAACTAACAAAGATCGAGACTTTACTCTCGAATCTTAACAAACCTTCTGATCCTCATTAAGCTCTAATTCCCGAGCCATTTCTCTTATTTCAGAAAGATCTTTTTTAACTGCCTCATAATTCTCAGTGATTTTATTATCAAGTTTCTTGAGTGTAGCTAAGGCTCTATCGCCTTCTAGCTTGATAATATCAAGATGAATATTATTAACATCTAATCTGAGATTTTCAATTTTGATCATCATCAAATGTTGTTCTTTAGCTTGTTCTTTAAGAGACAAGCATTGATATGCATAACCAAGTAAATACATAGAAGTTAAAATATATAGAAGAGCCATTCTTATATTCCTCTCTGTTCTTTTGAACGTTCAATTAATTCGATAAGTGAATGAGTTAAATTCTTTTGATCTGCGTTATAGGATAATGTTGATGTTTCAGATAATTTATATTTGTGTGCATCAACAAAAAAGTCTTGATGAGTCATACCGCCACGGTATGTATAGGTTCCCATCTTACCTGTCATTAGAATAATCAAATGAGCTGAACCGTTGATCTTCTTAGTATTTGTTGATAAACGTCCATGTTTATATTTAGACCATTTAACATCAACCCAAGTATCATGATCATCTAGATAAACATCACCTTCATCCATACCCCAAGCTGAAGGTTTTAATTCAACATCAAAGATTTTAGACGTATCGGATGAAGTAAGCTTTGCAAATGCTAATTCGGCCATAACAGCTTCATGTTCATTTTCCATCTTTTCGATCCAAGTCATGTTAACTCTCAAGTCTTTAGCACCGACTTGACGAGCCATGTTATATCTCAAAATGCCAACTTGTCGGCATTGTTCAATTTCATCATCTGTTAGTATAATTCTAAATTCAGACATTTTGTAAACTCCGTGTTTTAAAAGGTTTTTTCTTTTTCTTGTTTATATTTTATCAAATCAAGTCTTGACAAATCCAGTTCCGTGCTTAAATATTTAAAATATTTTCTGTATCGCCTACACAATTATTTATTTCTTTTATAAATGATTCTTTTATATTAGATTCTATTTTGTTTTGTTCATTTAGAATATATAGTGGAGCTGTGTGTACTTGAGATTTACCAGTAAAGTAATTAACATCAGGAGTTTTTGAAGTTATACTAAAATGTTTATAAAAGTTATTGTCACGAACGGAAGCAGTAAAATTCAAATACATATTAAGTTCTATTTGTTCATGTTTAATTGAGTTTAATCTTCTTGCACTTACTAATTTTGAATCATATAAGTATCTATTATCAAATGGTCGATAAGGAATTGATTTATATATACCATCCAAGTCAACGCCTTTAGATTTAGTAAATTCACCGACTTTAATTTGAGATTCTCCACGCATATATTTATCTATATTAACTTTTAGTTTATCAAGATTTGTATTAATTAGAAGTTCATCTGCTTGAGTTAATATTCCTACGTTTTTTACCTTAAATATTTCACCTAAAGAAAATCCTTTATTATATTCACTTAATAAATCTCCTTCTAAAGGAATAAAGAAATAATTAGGGATAGAAAGTGTTAGCTCCAACATTTATCAAGCTCACTTCTAATTCTAATCGTTTCTATGCATTTATTTATAATCAAAAGAAGTTCTTCTAATATAATCTC
>JACCDO010559822.1_pt1 | contig 14268 bp, 7 predicted proteins | sample 7446101 | NCBI WGS metagenome assembly JACCDO01 (sample SAMN15323440, study PRJNA562643) | freshwater metagenome | isolation source: river surface water | place: USA:Blue River Watershed | collected 2017-08-16
CAGAGGTGGTATTCCCGTTAAAGAATTTATTCGCTATATGCGTCACAATATGCTCCCCTTTCATGGTTTGAAATGGCAATGCGTATCTTTCTTCAATGCGACTCATATCCAAATATGTTGGCTTCTTGGCGTGCAGTTCAATGAGCTTTTCACACATTAATGCTGCAATTACTGCACGATCATAAGAGGCTTCGCCTATGTCGTTACATATTGCCAAAAGTGCAGCTTTGTGCTGATCTATATGGCTAGCTGGAATAATCCCTGGGCTGTCTAGTAGTTCAATGCTCTCTTTCGCAGATTGTCCGGATTGCGCGATACGCACCCACTGCATTGAACGCGTAACACCTGGCATATCGCGGCTTTCAACTTTCCTTTTCCCTAATATTCGATTAATAAGAGCAGATTTACCCACATTTGGAAACCCAATGATAGCAGCTCGTATAGCTCGAGGTTGCATTCCAAGTCGCTCTCTGCGCTCATTTACTTTATGAGCAGCTATCAAGGCTTGATTTCGCAGTTCTTTGATTCCAGTACCGTGTTTGCTATCAATGAAATATAGTTGAGGATGAGTGATATTAGCGCTAGAATTAGCCATCTTTTTATTTTTTATGTTCCCCCCAATGCAGTCAGGATGCATCGCATAAAAATATTTCCATTCCTTTAAAGCTTGCGGTGGCACCTGATCCACGCGAGAGACTGCTACTATTAACGGTTTGTTGCCAACCCATTGTGGTACCATCGGATGCGTTGTAGAGAGTGGAATTCTTGCATCTCTTACTTCAATCACAACATCAACTTTGCGAAGATAATCAGCTAGCTCTCGCTCAGCTTTGGCAATGTGGCCTGGATACCAAGATATAGTCTGAGCGCTATCTATAGTAGAATGTGCATTTATAGTCGCATAGCGCCAACCGTATAAACAAAACACCTGCCTTATTCTTGATATACAATAATGACTGAGCATGAGTTTTTCTTCCTCACTCCTTCAAGGAAATTCAATTTTCTACAAACCAAAAATTGATGATAGATTTTTTGAGGAAGTTAGGAGGAAAAACTTCTCTTAATTTGTCTGTAAAACCTAATACTTGTATTTTGATCTTGTTATAATAAATCGAATGAAATACCTGATTCTTTCGCGCCATGGAGAACGGTATGTAATGTGATTTGTGTCCTGTCTTTTTGCCATTGCAATTCATAAATCTCACCGCGACTAATTATTACTAACTATTACTCCATATAAAACTTATGCAAAACATACCGCATCGTTCTTGATTGTGTCTTGATGTAATGTAGGGAGGACCGATTCGTCGAATCTCAAAACCGCGACTGGATTTCGACTGCACCTCGTCCACAAGACCCTGCATTGAGTGAAAATGGTTGCGAGCAGATTCGATCACAGGCTAAGGCTTTGTCTAGAATACTAAATGAATTTTCTTTTAAACTTCGAAATGTATACTCTTCGCCAACCATACGATGCGTGCAAACGACAGACATTTATACTCATGCACTTCATTGCTCGAGAATTTGTGTGGAAGACGGACTTGTAGAAAAGGCGAGCGCAATGCGAGGTAGGAAAGTTGGTGAACCGCGGCCTAATTGGAATCCACTAGTTTTAGATGCTTCTGCTCTTAAAGCGTATAGCGCCAAAGTTGTCACAGACTACCAATCTAAAGTTCGGGTTCAACATCACATGACTGATTCTGCACCCAATGGAGTGGGGGAGCTCCATCAATCAGATGGTAGCATAGAAGATGAATTGGAAGTGCTTAATGTCCGAGTAGACGCAGTCTTGACGGCATTTAGAGAAGAGTTACAAACTTTAGAAGATAACGACGCGATACTAGTCGTCACGCACGGAGCTGTCGCCGATCGATTAAGTGAGAAAATGTACGGTCGATCTTATGGAAGTGCATTAACTGGAAGCTTTGCGTTATTTGGACTCCAAGACGATGGAATTAGTTGGAAAAGTGTTTTCGACGAATGGAGACACGCTCAATACGTGGGTCAGACCTCAGCTGCTGACAGTGGGCTCGTCTGTGCCTCTATTAGTGAACCTCTCACGACATCTAAAATTGCGAAGCTTACAGTTGAAGAACTGGATGTTGCCCCTGACGTGAAAGAGTTCACTGTGAGCAACGGCAGTCTGACTATGCGAGTATTGAACTACGGCTGCACCATCTTGTCTATTCTCGCACCTGATAGATATGGGGAAGCCGAAGAAATTACACTGTGCTATCGATCATATGACGACCTGATCAAGCCTGAGCATTTGGGACCTTATTACGGTGCTGTGGTTGGTCGTGTGGCTAACCGCATCGGCGGTGGAAGCTTTACGTTGAACGGAAAATTGTACAATCTTGCTTTAAACAATAAGTCGTGTTCCTTACATGGAGGTAACATTGGGTTTGATAAGAAGTTGTTTAAAGCAACTGCGCAAGTAATTGATGGGGAGAAAGTTTCTCTAACTTTTAAGTATAGAAGCGCAAATGGGGAAGAGGGCTATCCGGGGACATTGGACATCGAAGTAACGTACGCACTTACGATATATAATACTATTGAAATGACGTATTGCGCTTCTTTTGCTGACATCACAGAAGGCTTATCAACACCAATCAACCTCACTAATCATTCGTATTTTAACTTAAGTGGCTCGTTGAAACGTGATGTCTTGGACCACAAGTTGATGTTGCCGTGCTCTAGATATACTCCTTATGATGACGATTGTATACCCACAGGCGAGATGGCGTCAGTGTATGGATCTAATTTTGATTTCACTAAGCCAGTTGTGCTTGGAGAGCGTATCTTGAATGTAATCGCAGGTGGTGGAAAGGTTGGATTGGACCACAACTGGGTAGTGGACGGCGCAGCAGACATGGATACGCTAGCAGTACAGAAGCATAATATAAATTTCGTAATGCCCAATACACCTGCGCTTCGGCATGCGGCTACGCTGACTGATGAGGTATCTGGGCGCCAAATGAAGATACACACCTCGCAACCTGGAATTCAAGTGTACACGAATAATTGGGCAAGTGAAGACAAAGCGAGTTCTCCACACATCGTACACAATGCTATTGCGCTTGAAACACAACACTTCCCGGATTCTGTAAACAAGCCATCTTTCCCGAAAGGATCAGTCATTGCTCCGGGAGAACAATACCAGCAGAAATCTATTTTTTCTTTCTCCGTGATACAATGAATACTTTGTTTTTAACTTAATCTAATCGATCATTCGCTTACTTACAAGTATATCAATATAAAACGCAAATATATAGTATTTATAGTATTATAGTATTCAAAGATAATATATATTTTTTGAATATGCCAGTGTTGAAGATATCAATGCTTACGCTTTGTTCACAAACACCTTCTGGTAAAGCAAGCCTGTCAACCACCAATTCATTCCCAAATCTAACGACTTCATTACCATTTGTTTACCATATTCGCGTAGAGTGAGATCGCGTAAAACGCTGATATATTTTACCCGAGTAGGGAGGGCTTTGATAAGCTGTGTCTTCCATAAATCATGAGACAAATTAACACAAGAGGCAGCGAGTGCAGAAACCGCAAATTGAGTCGCATACGAATAATCTTTTAGCGTAGAGTTCATTGCAAAAAATGTTGCGTCAAAAAGGCCGTGTCGCCAAAACATAGGTACTAAAGCTCGCACATAAACGTTAAATTTAAAACCTTCATGCCTGATTTTCATGGGTTCAAAAACAGTATGAATGAGACTTGATGCACCACCACTCAAAAATCCAGCTAAACCAGCATTCAATGCTGCACTTTCTGTGGGTTTATTCATTGCCGTAGTAATATAATACTGCCCATAAAACATAATACAAGCGGAGCTACCCCTCTGTGCTGCCGCGGATAAGCTACCTCGTATGTGATTTTTAAGCGACGTGTTTTTATAAATAGATATCAATTCCGATAAAGGAACTTTTCCAGACTGTGCTATGAGTTTTGGGTATTCTGTCAAAAACCACGTAAATGAAGAAGCAATTGCTCTTGCTCCTGCCTTCTTGAAGGCCTCTTGTTCTTCTGAAGCACGTGACATCGATTTTTGTCGCGTTTTACCCAAACTATTCTAATTTTATTTGTAATTTATTATATATTGCACAAAGAAAGAAAGTGAAGAAGCTTTCCTTCTTTCTCCTTCTCCTCTTTTGCACAAAAAGTTGGACGGCAAAAAGATGGAAACCGCCGTGCGGCGCGAAGGTCCCAGCGACCAAAATGTCATGGCTTGTAAGTATTAGCGTAGTTGAGGTGAGTTCCTCGCAAGATTGCTGAAATTGAGCGTGTATGCGTGTCTAGACATACGTTTATACCATACATAAGTAACATTTCATTGACTTGTTGCTATTTTTTGCTTGAAATCGCTAACCTAATTCTTTCGCTGGTGCTTTGCCTGTCGTCTGTACATTTACCTCTATTCTTATAGTTATTCATCATGGTGAAGGATATCAAGTTTCCTAGCGCTGCTGCAGAGAAGAGAAAGCACAAGCTTAAGCGTCTTATTCAGTCGCCCAACTCATTCTTCATGGACGTAAAGTGCGAGGGCTGTTTCTACATTACTACTGTTTTTTCTCATGCTCAGACTGTTGTGCTTTGCTCCGGTTGTGCACAGGTTCTTAGCCAGCCCAAGGGTGGAAAATGCAAGCTTACTGATGGCTGCAGATTCAGAAAGAAGGTTGATTAAGAACATTATTTGTAGTTATTGATAAGAAAAAACTTAAGGGAATCTGAATTATGACAAAGAGCATTTTTACCAATATATTACAATTACGATACAATTTCTATCGATCATGCACTCGTTAAATGGATAGTCTTGCGGACATCTCCATGTGTTCTGTATCATCGTTGAGAGCTTGAAATCCAAAATCAAAATCCCTTGCCACGTCCCTGAAGCTAGTGTATGCATATCGCATACCAACACAGCCGATTATTGCAGCTACTACCAAAGTAAATACCTCGAAAGCGGTTGTATTAATATCTTCAGCAAAAGAGAATACTGCCAATACGAACAAAGCGAAATCAAAAGTCCCGTGCAGGATTATTGCAGGCAGGAGCACCCGAAACAGGCTCATTTCTGATACTTTTCCGATAACAATTTTGCTCACATTAACAGCTTGAATAACTGCACATATAAGATGAACAGGCATCAGTACTCGTAACAAGAGAACACCAAGTTCCTGGGCAATAATACTGGAAGTGGTGTCTTGACTACCTGTTTTGCCCCCGAATACGTATGACACATTCTCAGCTGTTGCAAACCCGCATGCCCCCGCCAGAAAAAATACTGTTATTGTGTATGGATCCTTCAGCGCTGAGCCAAATCGATAGCAACGCACAATAAAATGCTTCATGGTCTCCTCCACCCCTGCAGCCACGACAACGGCCATCACGAAGCAACCAACAAATACTAAAATCCAATTTTGACGAATTAATTTTGGCAAGCTTTCAATCAGCTTTTCTTTATCGACGACATTATCAAAGCCTTGCATATCACTTGTTTGATTTATCATTGCCAAAACGTTAACGATTGCTTGAGCGATCGGAGAGCCCCCCGCGGCTCGTCGCCATGAGGGCCCGGCTACCGTCGACCAAAGACGCAGAGCGACGGAAGCATTCCCAGACACAGAGTTTGTTTGCCCTGGTATTACCCCAAAGTCTTTTAAACTGTTGACACCAAGAGCACGAGCTATAAATGGGGATCCGATGAAGAGCACTAAAACTTGTAATACTTCTTCGAAACAAACTGCCTGAATTGTAGTGACGAAAAAGCCTACAGCAAACAATTTGACTACATAATCAAATGCTACATTCTCACGCAATGTGCGATAGTAAAAGAAATATAGCACAAGAATTGGCTGTAATAAAATCAAAAATAAGACCAAAATTTGACCTGACTGTCCCACTTTGCACATAATGCCTGTTATGCTGACATAGAGGAAAGCCATAAACAGCAAAATGTACTTGCTGGTTTTTGAAAGCCGCCGCATATCTGCCGGAGGCGATGCAGAGTCTTGCTCTTTGCCTGAAGTACTAACACCCTCTCGTCCATCAACGATGGGATTCGTGCTATTGTTGTTGTATAACGCGGAAACTGGAAATTCTGATAGAGGCTGCCCCGAGCAAAAGTCCAAAGCTGGCAATCCCGCTGCAAATGCTTCTCTAGACTCCTGGGCGATTGCGCAAAGATTACAAGCAAAATGAGCGGAACAATCCGCCCCCATCCATGACTCTTGTATTTTTAACTTCTCACGTATTTCAGACCTCTTATATGCCAACAAGCATGGATATATCGCACACCAGAATACTGATAATAATAAAAAAAACGTTGCGTTCGTCATAGAGGATACTAACCATAAAATGTAAAGAATTACAAGTGGGAAAATCACTCTTAAGCTCGCCATGAGTGAGAATTGATCCCATGTGCGAGCAACGACACAGAACTGGCACCAAAAAGTCCACCAACACACTTCTTCGTCATCTAGGCACTGAAATAAGCCACTGCTCCAATCACGACCGTCATCCAAAGTCCTATCCATCCCGGACTCTAACACTTCTCCGTATCCTTGACGATTATTGTCACGTAATCCAGCTTTTCCCGCCATCACTGAATATAAGCTTCAGTTAGGAAAGAATAAGGCGTTTTATTTTGTGTTCCTGAATGGATGAAGACAAAACAGCAGAGGAGAGCGTCTTTTCCACCTTTCCCTCTTCATTGAGTTTTTTGGACAAGAAGAAAATTCATTTTAAAAAAAATAAAAATAGGAAAGCCTTTGTATTGCCTTACCCGCAACGACTTGTAGCTTACCGCCCAGTATTTTTGGGTAAAGCAACAAAGCTTGCACTTTTGCCAAATGGCGTGGCTCGCTGGTGGCTCAATGCCAGGTGGAAAGCAAGCAAAGACTTTCGGACGTGGCCGAGGGACAGGGACTGGCGGGGCATTTGGTTCAAGTACTGGTGCTGTAAATGGAGCATTTTCGGTGCCTGCATTTGGAGTATTTTCGAATGAAGATGATAATCCATTCGCATCCAGTCAACCTGTTTCCAAGCCACGCACAAATTCGAATTCTGGGATAAGGGGTTTGAGACCTCACGATGTAAATATCTCTGTTTCTGATCAAAGCAAATCTGATACTGAAAAAGACTCTTTAACAAAATCGTTAGTTTCAAAGCGTAAGATTCCTAATGAAGAGAATAATCATAAGAAGAAGAAAGAGGCTCGGGCTGCTTCTCCTCTTTCAAAAAATAGAAATACGGATTCGCCTGTGTCGTTTTTGTCAAATGATAGTATGTCTGTATCCGCGATAGCGTAAGTGATGCTAATTTCTATATCGCAAAACATGCCCTTTTTGAATGGTGTTTCATTTTCCTACACAATGATGCAGACGAGACTGAACGCCTGTTTACTTGCTCAAAGTAATAATTATCCTGCTACATTTTTGATACCTAATCTGATCTATCCTTTTGCTGTTTATTTTGACACTTTATGATTTTGCGAATAAATTTAGGGCTGCTGTTACCAGTCGTCGTGGAAAGAAGCTTGAATTGCGAGAGGTGTTGCAGCAAGGAGCTGAGGAGGACTTGCTGCATCTGATGAATAGTCTGCGACAGTGTATGGACGGAGGAAGAGGTCCAGCCTTCGCATTTATCGTAGAAGTTCCAAAGCATTATTCGGAAGGCGAAGCTGCGCGCCTAAAGATCTACCTTCAATCACTTGGATTCGCAGAAACGTTTATTGGGGAAAGCTATGTGCTGAGACTGCCTGGTGCTAAGGTCGACGAACTCCATCGAGCGGTGCTAAACTTAAGAGGTAATGTCCAATCCAGTAACAATCAGTCAAATGCCGCAGCTCCTTTCTCGCCATCTGCATCTATCTCTGCTTCTTTCCAGCAACCTGATACCGGTCGAGACACAATTGCTGACGTGAAATCCATTCAACAGACATTCAGCACAGCCCCCACACCTACACTTGCTTCAGAGGGTAGAAGAACGCGCTCTGCTAGTGCAAATGAGATCGTTGTGCCGAGCAGTTCTGAGGGAATTCCTTTATCGCGCGCGCGGTCGTTCACGCAAGGCGTGCAAGGTGCCCGCAAGCAATTGACCTTGAGTGTTATTACGGAATCAGCCAAAGATGTCACAGAAGATGGCGGTGCAGCAGAAGAAGTAGAGGTGCAAATACCTTCATCCACCAGTGCGCGCTTGCGACGGCAGGCGACGCGGTTCCCCCCACGTGCACGAGTGTTTTCGACGGACACCGACAGATCGGACTCGCCCTTCGCTCAATCCCCAAGAGCTTTATCTCCAAGATTTTTTGGTGATTTGGACACAGGTAGAAGTACCCCTGCAAGCAGCTCGCCAGGGTTTCGAGATGATGAAGTGTATCCACAGCTTGGGGCGGGACTGCAGGACTTGGCTCTAGGTCAAGAGGGTAACAGCGGTATCCCGGGCGCGCCTGCCGGGGTTGGCTATAATGGAGCCGAGGCCATGCCTTTCCGTCTCTCCCGAGATAGCACACGAGGCGGTATGGGACCAGATTCGCATGATAGTGACGACACCACCATCCTGGAAGAGGGCGTCGATGACCCAATGTTTGACCCTGATCCGGAAATGGACGCAGTGGAAACTTCGTTCGACAACGCGATCAAGATACCTGCGCTGCATACACGGAATAGTTCTGAAGAAGCGTCAATGCAGTCAACACACGCAATTCATGATTTAGAGTGGCATCCTGAGCATTATTCTCCACCTGCATTCACCAGCGTGTTGGATCAGACGGCAGTCGATGTTCTGCGTCCTGGTATCGTAAGTTCGCGACCTTGGCCACGCGCGAGCAGCGGTGCGTTTGATACCGAAGCACTACGAGAGGAATATGGTGAGCGCGATAGTGGTGGTCATGCAGACCCCAAAGTCTCGTATGGGAACCCCCGATTATCAACCGGCAGTGTGGAGTCTGGCGGGGGGCATCCCACATCTCCCATATTTCAGTCCGTATGGAATTCCTTACGAAGAGAATCTGATGGCAGCGATACAAATGCTGGGAACTTTCCTAGAGATAGTCTTGGCAACGCTCATGGAGCCCGTGGTAGCTCATTTGAACGAAAGCCAATCCGCCGCTCCGTCACCATGCCGACTATGCGGGCGTCTAGCCGGCCTGCACTACATCCAGGACAACAAACGCCGTGCGGCCCAACAATATCGTCAACACAAACCCCAGGCAAATTCAACACTCCTCAAAGCCGCGTGGAAAGCATTGTTTTGTCGGGTCGAGGGGAGAGCGACTGGGGCGTGAGCACAGCTGCATCTGATGCGAGTGTACAGCTTATAATGCAACGTTTAGTTCTGAGACACGGCAAAGATATTGTAAAGCCAGGTCTGTTCCGCAGTCATAGCGCAGACGATTTAGATCTGTTATCATCGCATTTCTCGCCTTCTATGGCCAGTAGCAGTAGCGCCTTGGGACTGCCTTCTGACATGAAGTATGCGAAGCCCTTGTTACGTCGCTCTGATTCTTTGGACGAACGACATCGAGACTCTAGTGAATCCCTGGCTTCATTGCTGGGACCTTCGGTGACGGCACAAGCTCCCCTGCTTTTCAGCCTCCCACATATGGCATCCGAGCGGGACAGTAGTCGAAGTAATGCAAATGCCGCAGTTGCATCCTCCTTAAGTGCTTGGATGAGTAGACCTGCTTTGCCGCAAGATGCGCTGTCACCCTCGAGGGATGGGGATGCAGATCCTATCACAGGACGCATGTTGAGTGAATCTGCAAAAAATGCCAAATTTATGAGCGATATGAAACGAACGTCTACAGCTGTTTCAAACCCAGTACTTGTTGCACGTCTTGCATTTCATCAAACGCAGAGCGACTGTGTTGCCAACGAACCAGGAATAGATGACATTCATTTCCCCTCACCGCGCGCAGCTGAAACCATTGCTCGACAATCACAAATAGATTCAACGATGGACTTTGATATTACCACGCGGGTGGCAAATCGACACGGAAAGCGTGCGAAGCAGAGTATGGCGAAATGGAGGCGCCAAAGCATGATCGGTACGAATGTCACGACTGGACGTGGTCGGCGTGCTGGAATCTCAAGCTTTGCCCAACATGGGGTCCTCGGCGGACGAGCGGCTCGGGAACCGGTCGGCCAAATAGATCCCGCTGTGCTCCCCTTCAACACTTTGTCAGCTTTAAATGAGGACTACGACGAGTCTATGTCCCCTGAAGTCAAAACCAAATCTAGTACAAAGAAAAATCGTCGCGTGGTCAGCTCCCAGCATCATCTTGATTGGCAGGAGAGTCTAGTGGCGTCGAGTGCTGGTGCAGATTCGAGTCTTATGGCCGGTTCACCTGAGCAACATGCAGGTGTTGGTTCGTCTTTCGATCGGCTAACGGCTGGTGACTCGCATCGTCATCCAGATGTACCTGGATTGACAGAGCACACATTCCGGGGTATGGTAGTCGGTGGCACATACCAACAATGTTTCGACGATTGCACACCTGTTGTAGCTCCATGCACGGGAACAAAGAAGCATGTGACACGCGTTCAATTGACCACTACAGGTGCCTTGGAATTGCGGTTGTATGTGCCTAGTCAAAGCACACATGTGACTATCGATTTGGGGCAACAATGGTACTGGATGCGCTCTTCACCGGATGGCTTTTTGGTTTTCAGAGATGCCATACGTCTGCCCATGTCTGCACAGCGTGTGTTTTATTACGTACAACGCCATCCTCTGGAATGGGCTCTGGATGTAGATGAAAACGCCATATCTCATACGTTGGAAGCAGATCTTTCACGTGGGAAAGTTGAAATACTTGGAGGAGCTATTACATTATCGGATATGGGTAATTCGCGTCTTGCACGCAGTCAGCAATCAGTATCTGACGACTCCCGCAGGAGCCAGTACAATGTATCTTGGCAGGATCATAACGATGAGGTGCGTGGAATGGGACCAGATGCACTGGAGGTCAACTATGACCGATCTGCAAATCCTTCATCGCCATTAAATGCATCGCTTAATCGCAGTCATAGTCTTAATACATCGGGAGGATTTCAGGCAGATGACATGCTCGCCGCTTTGGGGAGGGGTACAGGAGCAGACGATTGTGAGATGGATTTAAGCTTAACCGGTGCAGACGCAGGATATGAGTCAGCAGCAGCACGGATTAATATGGTTTTGTATACTGCTTCTGCAGACTGGAACCAAACCAGCATCGTATCATATGTGTTGGAGTTCTTGTTGGGAGATAATGGGCTGGGAACTCCTGCTGAGCTCTTTCCGCTGGGCGCCCGTGTCCGCCGAGGTCGTCGCACGACTAATAAAGAACAGATTGCAGAAGATTACACATCTTATCGCAAAGTCAGTAAAGCTTGGGCTTTAGGCTCCTACCGACTACTGGCGCGACATATGTCCATTCCTGCGAACACCCCTCTGATGCCATATTCACGATGGTTGCGCTTTGCTAACAACTACGCATGGGGTAAATTCCTCAGCAGTGGTGCTTGTAAAAAAGTTTATTGTGTGCAAAATCCTTTAGGCATGTTAGAAGCTGTCAGCGTGATGAACGTGGAGGACTTACGTGCTCGCAGCATGGAGGGCGCAGTTAGCAAGGAATTGGAGATTTCGCTGGCATGTTCAAGCATCGCAAGCTTAAATGTGTGTCCGAATCTTGTTCATGTGTATTCATTGTTTCGATCGGAATGCTCTGTGCCAGCAATGATGTGGGCAAATACTGCCGCTGCCCCGCCGCCACCTGCACTCCTGCTGGATGTTGAGTCTCAGCAACGGGCGGCCAAGCAGAATGCGCTCGGCCTCAAAAAGCAGCACTTGACACTAGGTACATACCAATATATTCGTATGGAATTCTGCTGTGGTGGAGACTTGGAAGATTTTGTTCGCAAATCACCGAACATGGCACCTGCAACCATCCGCAACATGTTGTTCCAGATGTGCTTCGCCCTGTACTCCTGCCGCGAGCAGTTAAGTCTGCGTCATTTTGATATTAAATTATTGAATTTCTTGGTAACAAATGGTGCAGCTTTGTTACCACCTGATTTTGCTGTTCTTGAAGCTCGCCGAGCAGCAAGTCCTTTCGAAGCATTCCGAGATCCAGCAAACAACTCCATAGACATGTGTGTCGGATTCGGCCAACACGTCTTCTGCCTGCCTCTCAAAGCCTCCTCACAGGAGTTGGTCAAACTTGCAGATTTTGGTACATCTGTTGTGGGTGCTGGTGGGTTAGGGGATCCGATCACTGTGCAACAGTTTACGACTTTGGAAAATACTCCTCCGGAGTTCTTGCTTCTCGGCTCGATGGCCCGTCAAGCTTTCAGTGCCGACACCTTCCCACTGGGCTTGGCCTACTTTCACTTGCTAACAGGAGTCGAGCCATATGAAGCATTGCTAGCCGACATATACTGCCCTCCCTACCTGATCCGCCAATTGCAGCAAGTCTGGTCCCCCAAAGACGTGGGAGACCAGTACTATGTCATTCAGGAGGTCGTGAACACGTGCAGACTCGATGACGAGGAAGCACTGCATGCTGAAGGCTATGATGGCGCAATATTATGTCATACTTTGTATCGATATCTTGTTATCTTTGGTGCGCCTGAAGAGTGGGAAGCGGACAGCCTCGCGCTGGAGGTGTGTCAGCATGCTTTGGGACTACCGGAAGTAGTAGGTGCTTGTCGCCGGATGCGACGAAGCCGACGCGTGAATCACAAAGAGCAAGAAGCTCATTTGGAATGCCAACGTCGTTATAAAGAGGATCAAAGTGTATGGAGTTGGAAATATGGTAATCATCCGCTGATGCGCAGAGTACGAGAGAGGCTACACAGTATGGACAAAGGGGCAACACGCCTGCTGGAGCGCATGACGCACTTCGATCCATCTCGTAGATGCACCATGTTTGAAGCACTGACTTCATCTCTTTTTACGCCTCTCCTTGATGTGCGAAAGAGTTCAGATGTGCGTGGAGAAGGATTTGGACATCTGCGGGGCAATGGTTCCAACACGAACTTGCGTGTTTCGCCGCGTACATTGCCGCGCTCGCCTACCGGCAACGCTATGGTGAAGTTTATGCATTATTACAGGCACATTGATGACGGAGGAGTGGAAGTATTGCCTCTTGTGTAGACAGAAGTGTCAAAGTACACTTTTTTTAAGAATATCGTTTGGGTGAAATGATTTAGAAATGGGGCGGTTCGGTGAACAACCCCATTTCTAAAAGAGGATTAAATGTTTATATTGTTCTTATTTTTAATACAAGAACCTGTTCCATACTATTATATTGTCCTCGATTGTGAGATAACTAGAATGCAGGTGGGTTTTTATTAGCTCTGGCGGCCTACTCTGAGCCCTTAATCTTGAGATTTTTGGGGTCGTACAGCGGCTGCAAGGCCAGCTGAATAGGATAGCGCTTGGCGTTGATTTCGACCTCCCATTTTCCGGTCTCTAAATATGTCTTATTAACGATGACTGGTTTTGCTTTCGGATCGGTCGGCTGCTCGGGACAGATATGCGCAAGGCCCACAGGCCCACCCAAGGTATGACCGTACGAGCCAATGCGCACATCACCAACGCATTCTCCATCGCGGAAAATTGTTTCGCCATGGTACATCATAGCTGCAGATTGTCCCGCTACTTCACCTTCAGCAGGAAGTACGAGAATGTTGACTAAACGCTTCTTCAAGCCCTTGTTAATCTTCTGCTCCCCGTCTCGCTGCGCGATCACCGCCTCTTTACCCATAAATCCTCCTGGTTTATCAAAATCTGCTGTGAAACTTAGACCCATTTCGAGCAGTGTGTCTGTATTATCCATATCATGTCCATAATCTCTGTAACCTTTTTCCAAACGCAGTGAAGCTAGAGCCTTCAGTCCACCGTGCAGCATGCCGAACTTGCCTTCTTCGGCACAACGAGTTACGTGCTGATATACATGTAATGCTTGTTCTACGGGAACATGCAACTCATAACCAAGCTCACCTACATAGGTAATACGCGCGCAGCGGACACGCGCTAGACCTATGGGGATTTCGCGTGCATGACGGAAAGGGAAGTTCGCTTCAGAGAAGATGTCCTCCTGTTGTGCCGACTCCTCTTCGGTGAGCCCGTTGGTGCTACGCATCACCGCGCGCATGAGGTCTCTTGATAGTGGCCCCTGCACATTTAATTGAGCGTATGCACCTGTTACATCCGTAACGACTACCCGCTTTTCGCCGGTAGGATCCAAGTAACGTTGCAAGTGCG
>JACCDO010522503.1_pt1 | contig 14260 bp, 8 predicted proteins | sample 7446101 | NCBI WGS metagenome assembly JACCDO01 (sample SAMN15323440, study PRJNA562643) | freshwater metagenome | isolation source: river surface water | place: USA:Blue River Watershed | collected 2017-08-16
AATATATAATATTTAAATTAATTATCATCGTTATCATTTTTTTCATTATCAAGTTCTTCTTCTAGTCTTAATTCTAAATATTTCCAGGTGATAAAAATACTTTTTTTATCTAAAATAAGTGTATCCATTCTTTGATCTCTTAAATTTTTTGATATATATTCTATAGCTTCTAAATGTCTATAAGATGAATTTTCTAAAATTATTTCTGGTAAAGTAAAAGTGATATCTGTAAGTCCTGCATCATCAGCATCTTTAATTTTATTGCAACATAAATTATACATATCTACTAACCAATTTCTTTTCTTTTTTCTTCTTTCATATATACCACCTAATAAATTATGTGAATTAAAATCTTTTGAGGGATCAATATTAATACTTTTGCCAGTTGAAATCATATTTACATCTATCTTTCCAGTATTTCTATTATAATTATGATTATTTGATGGCATTAAAGTTTCGATATTCATTTGGGAAAATACTTTATTATCCATTATATATAAATTATTGTTTGAAAAAATATTTTTATATATTTGCGATTGTAATGTTATAAAAACTTAAAAATATATATTATTAATGGCAAATAATATATTTGAAAATAAAAACATAAATAAAACTATAGAAGATGAACTATATTGTTTATGTGATAAAAATAAACATGGAAAAACAACTTTAATATTAGGTGGAGGTGGTGTAAAAGGTTTTGTTTTTGTTGGTATTATAAAATATTTAGAGGAATTAAATATATTAAAAAATATACATACTTATGTTGGTACTTCTATAGGATCACTTTTTGTAGCACTTTTAATTATGGGATATTCTGCAGATGAAATGTATAAAATAATAAAAGCTTTTGATTTAACAAAAATAACAAATATTAATATATCATCATTTTTACATAATTATGCAATTGATGATTGTGAAAATATAAATAATTTATATAAAAAACTTCTAGAAACTAAAAAATTTGATCCAGAAATAACTATGATTGAATTTTATAAAAAAACTAAAAAAAAATTTGTATCTACTTCAGTATGTATTACAACTAAACAATTAGAATATATGTCATATGAAAATTTTCCTGATTTACCTGTATATCTTGCTATAAGAATGTCTACATGTATACCAATTGTGTTTAGTCCTGTAAAATTTAATAATAAAATGTATATAGATGGAGGATTAATTGAAAATTTTCCTATTCATTATGTTTCTGATGATAAATTAAATGAAGTTATTGGTATAAATATTTTTACAGATTTTGCTGATGAAATACAAATTGATAATATAATAACATATATAACTAATATATTTGATTTAATTATGATGTTAATGACTAAAAAATTTTTAGACCCCAAATATAAAAATATAGTTTATAACATTGATGTTGAAAAAATGAATCCTGTTGGATTTGATTTATCTATAAAATTTAAAAAAGATTTAATTAAATATGGTTATGATTTTATGAAAAAAAATTTTAAACTAAACGCTTAGTTAACTTAGCAATATATTTAGTCATCGTCATCAGAATCATGTGAAATCATTCTATTATATATTTTAATCATATCACTATCTATTTTTTGTGTTTTATGTTTTTGTGTAACATCATTACCAATCATTTTTCCAAATTGTCTTGAAATACCAAATTGATCATCCATTACAGTTTTATATCCTGCTGTTTCTGTACTTTTAAGATTAGTATCAAAAATTTCTCTGTCTCTTAACATCTTTGAAAGCATATCATCTGTATTCTTTGTATCTCTGTGTTTATTATGATTATCATATGAATCATCATAATCACTTTCATCTGATGAAATTTCAGATGAATTAAAATCATCATTTCTCATTTTACCAAACATATTATTTTCTCTGAAATTATCCGATCCAAATGGATTTGAGTAATCTGTATCTATTGATATAAAATTTTCTAAACCATTATCATTAAATGCTGTAAAGTTTTCTCCAAATTTAACAACCTCACCTTTATCTTGTTTACGTTTATCATTCTTTTCTTGTTTCTTTTTATTTTTTTCAAATATTTTATTAAATTCTGTTGGATTAAATGATCTTCCTTCAAACATATTCTTTTGTGATAATTCAATAAAATCCATATCTCTTCTGGCTTTAAGATCATCTATTTGTTTTGATAATAATGTTCTATCCATTTTATCATCTAATTTTGATGGATCAAAACCTCTTATTTTATTAAGTTTTCTTGATTCTGTTTCAAAATCAAGTTGTGCTTTCTTTTTATTTTCTTCAGTCATACCAGATTCTTGTAATTTTATAAATTCGTCAAAAGAATTCTTTTGATTTTGAAAATCTTTACTTTTTATAGTTTTTTGTTCTAAATCATATATTTTTTTGGCACTTGGATCCGATAGAATTTTACTTGCTTCTTGAACTAATTGAAATTGTTTTGCTTTTATTTGACGTTCCTTTTCTGATAAATCTTTATATTTATCTGGATGATATTTAGCTAATAATTTTCTAGATTTTTTTTTAATATCTTCTATATTACAATCTCGATCAACATCTAATATTTTATAATAATCAAAACCAAATTTTTCTACTTTATTTATAGATTTTTCATTTTTTTTACCTTTCATTTGTTCAAATAAATCATCATCATTAGTATTCATTATTATAATTTAATTATATATATTTTTAAGTATAATTAAACGTATTTTTTTATTTATTATTTTTTTCACATTAAATTATATATTTATATGAATAAAGATAAAAAAGATAAATGTATTTCTATATTTCTATTACATGCATTAGGAGATACTATTGGATTTAAAAATGGTATTTGGGAATTTAATTATGGTAATGCAAATTATGGAGATATTCGAATTACAATTGAAATTATATCTGAATTTATAAGTCTTGGAGGAATTTCAAGTATTGATTTAAAAGATTGGAATATTTCAGATGATACTTTATTAAATTATGAAATTGCTAAATTTATATTAAATATTAAAAAAACTTATAATGAAGATGATATTATAAAATTAAAAAGAAGTATATCAAAAATGTTAGATAAAGAAATTGAATCAAAAATAGAAAGAGGATTTGGAAGTATTACATTTAGATCAATAAAATCATGGGATGACAAAACAGATCAAAGACACGCAAGATATAATATGTATTCTGGTGGAAATGGTTGTTCAATGAGAACTTTTCCAATTGGTATTGCTTATCATAAAGATGAAGATTTAGATATATTAATTGATACATCTATTACTACTAGTAAATTAACTCATAATTCACCTATTGGATTTTTAGGTGGATTTATTACAGCATATTTTATTAAACTTGCATTAAATAATGTCCCTATTGAATCTTGGCCCTTTATGGCAATTGATATGTTAGAATCAGATAAAATTAAATCATATATTAATAGAGATAATGATAATATATATATGGATTATAGGAATTCTGTAAAAGTTTGGAAAAAATATGTAGATTTATTCTTTTCTCAGGACAAAAAACCATTAAAATTAAAAACTTCTGAAAATCTTATTAGTAGATTTAAAATTATGTATGATATAGATAAATCTTTATTAGAAATAGAAAATTATAAAAATATAGCAGGAGGAAATGGACAATCAGCTATAATAATGGCTTATAATGCAGTATTAGATTGTGATGGAAATTGGGAAAAATTAGTTTACTATTCTATGCTTCATGGAGGTGATAGTGATACTGTTGGAGCAATTGCTGGAGGATTTTATGGAGCGTTATATGGTTCAACTAATGTTCCAGAACATTTATTAAAACATTTAGAAATGAAAAAAGAATTAATTGAAATAGGAGAAAAATTTTATGAAAAATATATTGCTTAGTTAACTTTAAATATTAGTTAACATGATATATAGCTTAGTTAACTTGATATATTAGTTTATTTATTTTGTGTAATAAATTCAGCAATAGCATCGCCACTTCTATTTCCATTGTATGGAACAACACCTTTTGATGTGTGTAATAATACTGTTGGAAATCCTTGAATTTCATATTTAGCACATGTTTCTTTATCTTTTTCACAATCAATTAATTCAATCTTAGCACCAGTTTTTTCTATAGTTGCACCTGCACCATTCTTTAATTGATCAAGAAATTGACGAGAATAACCGCACCATTCTGTGTAATAAACACCTACTACAGGTTGATCTTGAGTTACTTGAGCGACTTGGGTAGGTTGAGCGACTTGTGTATTATTTTCATTATTCATATTTTCGTTCTTTTTGTGATGTTGGTATATTAAATATAATATAACAATGACAGCAATTAAAAAATAAACGTGTTTTGTTTTCATTCTATATAATAATATAATAATATAAAAAATTATATTATTATAAATTTTCTTTATTTAAACAATATAAATTTTTTTTATTAAAACAATATAAATTTTCTTTATTAAAACAATATAAATTTATTGTTTTTTAACAATATAAAATATTTATTTTTTTTCTTATAACATATATATAGAAAATGTCAGGTGCAAAAAACATGTACGATGAAATTGATGAATTTTTCGCTGAACCAGCTGCAGTTGTTGCTGGAACAACAGTCGCAGATAAAAGAGGAAGATTATTCACATCACTCAATTACAAAGGTAACAACTTTAACCAATCACTTAACACCAAAGAAAGCCCAAATACAATTGTTAATGAACCAATTTACCAACTTATGTTAGCTAAAAACTATACAGCAACTGCTACAGCAGCAGATAATGTTATTGCTGATGTATTTGTAAATTTCGTTAAAACAGTTGGCGCTCGTCATGCTAAACTCGATGGTTTACTTCAAGTTGCCCCAGGTACTGCAGCTACAGCAGCAGACTATACAACTGCTGACAAGCTTAAAAACATTTACGGAAGTTGGCCAAATTTATCACAAGATACTCGTGATTTTTACATGCAATTAGTTAACTTAATTTCAGTTGATGCCACAAATCAAGGTGTAACAGCAGCACCATATGCTGGCAACAGTATGTCTACATTTAGACTTAATCTTAAGAAAGTTAATGTAAATGATGCTCGTACTGAAACTATCTTTGGTTCTACATTACCATTTTTACCATCAGGATCAGTTGATCAAGCTGGCAATCAACTCAGTGTTGATCATTTACACAAAGTATACGATGATGCTTTACGTGCTGCTGGAAGAGGTGCTGTATTTGTTGGTGGTGCTACTGGCTCAGCATCATATGATTCATGGGAAGCTGCTGGTTTAGATGTTAAAAAATTCTTAAAAACTATTGCTTACAATGAACAAAAAGCAATTCGCTCAGCATCAAGTGTTAAAGGCGAACTTGGTGAAATCTATGATTTTACATCTGATAAAATTTACAGCATAAAAGATGGTAAATTAGTTGATGGAGATGGTAAAGTAATGGATGAAGACAGATACGCTGCCGATGTTGCAAGCAATTGCCACGGATCTTTTGTTAAAGATTGTGATTTAGTATTTGAATGCTTACTCTCTGGTGATCCAAAAGGTTTATCACGCTGCCTTAACAAGCTCTCAGTTGAAAGCATGTACGCTGTTGCTAAATCAGAAGTTGCCAAAATGAATCCTAAAGTTATGGCTAAAGTTCTTAGCACATTTGACATTAGAACCAACAAACACGGTAAAGTTGAAGAATACATTGAATGGCGCGGATCCCTTGAATCACGCCTCAGCCAAAAACTCGGTGTTGAACGTGGTTCAAAAACTGCTGGAGCTATCTTAGCCAACAAGAAACTCCTCGAATACCTCAGAAATGTTATGGAAATTGTTCGTTCAAACCCAGTTTTAACCAACGACAAAGGTATCACACTTTCAGATCTCCCAGATAAGACTGGTGATAAAATCAGATACTTTCTCAAACCAACAAACATTAACCGCGCTGCTGCTCTCTCAACTCAACTCGGTACACTTGTTAACCAACTCAATGTTCTCCCACAAAACTTTGTTTCAAGCCTTAACATGCCACTCCAATTAGCAAACGTTGGTTTTGGCGGCCCAATGGGATTACCATCAGTATTTGGTATGCGTGGTGGTGGTTGCGTTGAAGATACAGTTGCTACTATGGAAGCCATCTACAAACAAATTCTTGAAGAAATGAAACGCAATGGCAAAGATCTCGTTGATGATGATAAGAAACGCATTGAAAACGCCATTGATCAAATCAAGAAAAACAATGCTCAATTATCAGCTGCCCTCAATGATCTCAAGGGCTTCATGAGATTAAACTCAGCCCTCACTGCTGGTCTTACAACTGTTTCATTAAACGAAATTAAAGGTTCATCAAATGTTGATCTTTCCAACCAAATTAAAACATTTGAATCATCAATTAACAACACCGCAAACTCACAAATCAACCTCATGACAGCTCTTATTGATCAAGTATTCCGCCCAATGGCACTTATTGCTAGCGGAAACTCAACAAGTTTACTCAAACCAATCAATTAAATAATTTATTAAATAATTGAAAGTGTTTGTTTAATTATTTTAAAATAGATTATTTTAAAATAAAAATAAATTTAAATTTGAATATAGAAGAAATATAATAATATTTTACAATTTATTTTAAAATTTTGTTTCTTAATACATAGTATGACTGGAAGTATATTACAATTAGTGGCATATGGTATAGAAGATATTTTTTTAACAAGTGATCCACAAATAACATATTTTAAAATAGTCTATAAAAGACATACTAATTTTTCAAGAGAAGAAATTAGACAAAATTTTATTCAAAAGCCTGATTTTAATACTCAAGTTACAGCTAATATATCTAAAAATGGTGATTTAATGGAAAAAACACATTTAGTTATTACGCTTCCTGAAATTAAGGCTTTTAAAGATGATGATATTACAAAAGTTGCATGGGTTAGAAATCCAGGATATTCATTAATAGATACTATTAGTATAGAAATTAATGGAAGACAAATATGTAAACATTTTGGAGAATGGATGTTTTTGTGGAATGAAATGTTTAATCCAAAGGCAAATGATCCATCATTTAAAAAAATGACAGGAGATATACCAGAATTAACAGATTATAGTAATGGTAAAAAATCTTATAAAATATATATACCACTACAATTTTGGTTTTGCAGATCAAGTGCAAATTCATTACCATTAGTAAGTTTAGAATACTCTGATGTTAAAATTAATTTATCATTAAAAGATTGGAATGATTGTATTTTAGTAACACCAACACATTATATAATTTGTAGTGATAGTCTTGTTAATTTTGAAGATTATGAATATATTGAACAAAATATAGATGGAGTAAAAAGCGCAGGATTTTTTACATATTTTGATCCATATAATAAAAGATTATATTATACTTTATTAACAAGTAATAATTTTACTCCTTTAAATTCAAATATAAATAATACATCAAAATATAGAATTATAGGAAAAACTACAAATTCATATGCTACACCAACAGTACAAAATTCATCATCAATTGTTATAAATCCTGCAACACATAAATACGAAAAAATAAAAAATTTAATTCTAGGAGATACATTTTTAATTATTAATTATATTTTTGTTGATGAAGATGAAAGATTAAGATTTGCTCAATCAAAACATGATTATATAATAGAACAATTGTATTATAATAATTATGATGAAGTTACTGGTCCAACAGAAACAATTAAATTAAATATTGATAATCCATGTAAATATATTATTTGGGTATTACAACAAAAATATCTTTATCAAGCAAAAGATTATTATAATTATACATCAACTTATAGACACAAAAGAGATTATGATGTAATTGGTGATAATATTAATATTGGTGATCCATTATATAGTTTTGATGATAGTTTAATTAAAAATGAAACATTATTATTTAATCAAAAAGAAAGAGTATCTTATCGAGATTCAAAATATTTTAGACTAAATCAAATATTTGAAAAATGTATAAATACTCCTCCATCTGGTGTAAATTCTTATTTCTTTTCATTAGATCCAAATTCTATTCAACATTCTGGAACATATAATATGAGTAAAGTAGAGAAAATAGAAGTTAAAATAAATACAAATTCAATATTATCAACTAGTAATATTGGTTTATTTAGATCATATTCTGAATGTTATAATATATTAAGAATTTCTAATGGTTTAGCTGCAGTTATGTTTGATAAGTAATTTAATTACATTTGGCTATATATAGAATATTGGTGCACACATTCCACTTATAAATCTTAATATATTGTATCCAAGAGCCCAATATTCAATTTCAAGTGTTAATCCTTCAGAATTTAATTTATCTATAAAATCAGACATTAATTCAAATTCTACAATTACATCTTCTATATTACTTAAGTTTGCAGTACCAGATGGTTGATACATAAGTGGATATAAAGAAAATATATACATATATTCATCATTTTCTAAACTTCCACAAAATCTCATATATGGATTAACAGTATTAAATAGATGACTTTCTCCTTGTTCTCTAGTTGAACCATTAAAATATACTTTAATATTTTTTACTGTTTTATTATTAACATAATCTGTAACTCTTGCAGGATCATATGTATATGTATTATAACCATTTTTATTCCATGTATAATTGTTTTGCATTTTAGATTGATATTTAACTTTTAATCTCCAAACTATATATTTAGTAGGATCAGCAAATTTTAATTGTGTTTTTATTTTTCCATCAACGATAGAATCATAATTATAATTATAAATACCACCATTTCTAAATTTTTCTATTAAAAATTCCATTTTTGAACCAGCTACTCGTTTTCTTTCTTCTTCTTCTAAATAAATATATTGTATATCTAATGATGATTTAAGTTTTGGTTTCTTTGTTATAATTGCGTTTGTATCATATATTAATAAATCTTCTAAATTACGTAATTTAAATTTAATAATTCCCTTTGTATATAACAGATTTATCATTGGTAAAGCAAGACTTGGTTCTTTATAAAAATAAAATTCAAGTGGTATTCTTAAAGTTATATTACCCTTATTGTTTTCATCATATGTTGTTAAATATTCTGTATTCCCCATCATAATATCATAACCTCTTTCATGAGATGAACTATCTTTTATTTTATGTAAAAGACTTCGCAAATTTGAATTTAATTCATCAACTAATAATTCATCAAAATGTAATGATATATTTTCTAATAAATATTGTCCTAATTCTGGAACCCAACAATATTTAACAGGGATATTATTTGTAATATTTCTAAATAAACTATCAACATCTGATCCATGATATAATATATCAGTTTGTGTAAAGTAATCTGGTATTAAATATAAATCTTCAATATAAAGTATATCCTTTTGAAATGTAATTGGATCTGTATTGTTTATAATGATATCTTCTGATCTTTTTTTTGTAATTTTTATTATTGATTTATAATAATCATATTTTGTAGTTTGTATATATTCAATTACATTATTATCATAATCAGTTATAAGTGGATAAATTTTTTTATAATAAAAATCAATTTTAGTTTCATTTATTAAATATGATATCATAAATTTTAATATATCACCTTTATATGAATAATTATTATATATTCTAGTTTTATATTTATCATTAAATATATTTTTTAATGTATATTCTTTTATATCATCAAATAATGTTAATATATCGCTTATATAGGACGTTGGTATATTATCTTTCATATTATATGATTGATTATAAACATTATAACTTGTTGTAGATGATGGTTCATCTGTTACTACTCCATCAGTTTCAGTAACAACAACCATACCACTTATATTATATAACTTTTCAAATGGATTACCTGAAGTATCATATTGTTTTATAAATTCATTAATACTTAATTTTTCTATATCTGTATTATTTTTACCATCAATAACATCATATAATAATTTATATTGTCCTAACATTTTTGCTTTTACTCTATCAGCAATTTTTGCTTCTGCTTCACTATAATATTGATAACCGCCAACATCATTATAATCATTTAATTTATCTATTACTTCTGAAAGACTTAATAATTTGATATCATCATTTTTAAAAAATTTATTTCTCATTCTTAATAAATTAGAATAATATTGTGTATATTGTGGTACTTTATAAACATAATCACTTGTACTTGTTAATTCATCATATGGTTTTGATAATCTAATATCATATCCTAAAAATGACATCATAAAAAAATATTCATAATCTAATATTGTCATATTACTAAAATAAGGATCATATATTGTATGATACATTACATCTTGTTGTACAGTTACTTGATAATATTCTCCAGTATATTCTAATATAATATTATCACCAAATGCATAATAATTAAAACCATATGTATCAATTGGATAAGTATTATTATCTAATGTTATTGCATTATCTGATAAAGTTGATGAATCATATATATCAATAACCGAATCATTCATGTCGGAATTAACAAATTTATAAGAATAATAATATTGTATTTGATTATTTTGATAAAATTCTAAATTATTACCTGATATATCTGTGAATTGTGATTTTATAAAATAATACATTTTTAACATATTTTGTCCCATATTATCTGCAAAATAAGTATCTGATAATATTAAATTATTAAATATACCATTATAATCTCTTATCATGAGTTTATTTAAATAAGAATAAATTGAGCTTGCTGCTTGAACATAATCATTTTTCTTTTGTTTATAAATTTTTAAATTATTAATATTACCAATACCTGTATTATTAGAATCTATTACAACATTTGCAGATTCAAAATCAATATAATTAAAAGAATAACCATTTGATTTGTATGAATTGTATGAATAGTTATCATTGTCAATATTTTTAACATTATCAAATTTAACATAATTGTCTAGAACTTTATTAATAAATTTTTTTAATTGATCTACACCATCAGAGCCAATAGAATTACCACTCATATCAATTGGATTTCCAGATGAATCAAAAGTATTATTAACTATTTTTAAAAATTTAATTCTATATCTTTCAATAATACCTCTAATCATTGGAGAATATAAATCTTTTTGTTCATATGTTCTTTTTACATTACCATCAGTATCATATTCGGGTTTAGATACTAAAATATCTGATTCAAAATCTTTACTAATATTTATTAAATTTTCTGGTCTTAATAGAGACATAATAGCTATTTTATTTTGAGTAAGATATGTATTTGTAAATTGAAATAAATATTCTGCATCAGCAAATTTAAATATATCACCATTAAAAATTTGTACACCAAAATCTTTTGTAGGTACACCATTAGTTGCATCTTTATCTCTATTAATACGTAAAATTATTTTTAAAATAACCTCTCTATATAAATCATATTTAAATATCATATTTTGTGTAATTTTTTTTTGTATAAAATCATAATTTTCATTATAAACATCTGTAACATTGTATGTATCTGATACAAGATAATCTGTAATATCTCTAAAATCAAATAAATATAAATATTCTTTAATATTTGTAAAATCCGTACTTATTGTTTCTGATTCAAATTTTAAAACATTATATATTTCATCAGCAAAATCTCTTATTGTATGAAGCGGAATTAAATTTAAAAATATTAAATTATTAATAACTAAAGTATTAAGTGTTAATACAAATTTATCATATATGTTATCACCTGGATTTATATAATTTGATCCTGAAGGATCTGATATTGATCCCTCTCCAGTAGGATCTTGTGATCTAAGATGTAAACCATCATCATCAAAATAATAAGATATATTAACAATTTTACCAGTAGTTTTATCAAATGTTAAGTTTTGTAAAATACCTCTAGTTTCTGCAGAACCCATAACTAATTTTTGCCAAACACTAATATCATTAAAATATGTTGAAAAGAATGAATTTTCATAATATTTAGAAATATCAAAGTTAAGTTTGTTTACTTTATTTAATATATCATCTGCGAAATATATAGTATAAACACTTTTATTTTGTTGAAAAGGTTTAAATAAATCTGTAAAGTTATCACTTAAACCTATCAGTTTAGACCCAACAATTGGTGTAAATTTATTTGTATCTGATATATTATTTGTAAAGGTTTTGAAAAATGAAAATTTATAATAATCAGTTTCATCGGTTGTTAATAAAGTATCATTTGTATTTTTATAAATATAATCTGAACCATTTAAAATACGTGTAGTTTGTGTAATATTATGTCTTGAAGATGTTAATATGTTATCTAATATAGAATTATAAAGTATATGCATGTTTGAAAATAAATTTTGTTTTAGTGTTTGTGTTAATTTATAAGTAAATGTATCAGTAAAACTATCTTCATTATAAACAATATCAGATGATGATAAAAATTTTTTAAGAATTATATATGTATCTAATAATTTATAGTCAGATGTTTCTATATCTACATCTGTAAAATTTAATATTGGTATTAAAGGATTTGAATTTGATTCTATAATTTCATTAAAATAATCAATCATTTTATAACCATAATATTTTGAAGTATTGTATATTCTTCCAAGATAATTTTTATTTTTATCAACTAAATTTTTATTATTTGGTATCCCTGCTTCTATTATATACATTAAAATAAATGATAAATACATCATATTAATTTTTAAAAATAATTCACTTGTTGTGTATATAATAGTATTTGATTGATTAATTGTAACACCAACATCTGTTGTATCATAAACAATTAAATTAAAACTTGAATCATAAATTTTTAAACCAAGTACACTATATGTTAATTCAGTTAAATATTCATTGTACATAATATCATTTATTTCATCTATTGTATATATTTTATCATTAAATTCTGGAGTAGTTTCAATATCATCTAAATAAGAATATAATATTTGCCAAAGATAAGATTGTACATCTGAAACAGGTTTTGTAACAGCTGAATTTATCTGGGTATTACTATTAATTTTAGATGAAAAATATGGATCGGGTTCTTGAATATTAACTAAACTCCAAATAAATTTAGTTATCATATGATTGTATGATGATATTAAATCAGTTTTATTATTAATTATAGATACTAGAGTATTAAATGTATATTTTAATTTAAATGTAACTTCATCAACCGTATCAATTAATCCTTCTAAATATGTTGATGTTATTTTATTTTCATCTATAACATTATTTGTAAATAATTCAGAATAAATATAATCATAAATTTCTTTTGTGTTTTCATAATGATAATCAAAAAGACTTTTATATTGTAATTTCAAATATGTATCATTGATGATATGTGAATTAACTTCATCAATTTGAACATTAATATAATTTAAATTTGCTATCTCATTTTTAATTTCTATAAAATCATTCTCTGTAATAGAATTTGGATTTGTACCATTAAATATATTATTTAATGTATCTAATATATATTGTAATAAATCAATAAATTTTGATACAGAATATTTTAAATCATTTAGTTTGTTATCAGTTGAATTTACTAAATAAATATTTTTAATATTTAAAACTTGAATCATATCATAAAATAATTTATCAAAATATAAATCAACCCATGTATTTATTGTTGTAATTGTTGAGTCTGAGTTTGAATGTCTATTAATTGAAAAGTTATAAATAAATTCTAATTTATCAATAATATATTGTTCATAATTATAATATCCATCAATATATTCATAAGAAGTACCAAACATTCTACGTATCATGTCTATTTTAAAAAAAATACCATATGCAGAATGTGGTATATCATCATCGTCTTTACCATATGCGTGTACACCAGATGCATCTACTTTGTAGGAATCATATAAGTTATCAAGACAATGTTTTAAAACTAAATTTGTTCTATTTATTAATTCAGTAAATTCAGGACTAAAATCTTCATCATTCTTTTTATAAGTAATATAATTATTATTAAATTCTACACTAGTATCAATATTTGTTAAAAATAATGGAATTATATCATTAACATATTCATCAAAAGTAACTATATCTGTATCCTGTTTAGAAGCAGTATAAGTAATATTATATTTTTTACAAAGATCTTTTATATATTTATATGTTGATTTTGGATATTCTATTTTTAAATCAGATATATTTAAATTTAACCATATTTTATGTATACAATCCGCTTCTTTTTGTAAAGTGTAAGAACTTGATATACCAAAATTATTTAAAGCTGGTAATTGTTTAGTTCTGCTAACTAAACTAAAATTAGTATGTCGTTTATAAACAACTTTAAATAAAGTAATGGATGGATTTGAAGTTAAAAATATACTATCAATACCAGTTGCTACTAATTGTAATAATCCACCTGTCATTTAATATTAATATATATAATAA
>JACCDO011067850.1_pt1 | contig 14260 bp, 19 predicted proteins | sample 7446101 | NCBI WGS metagenome assembly JACCDO01 (sample SAMN15323440, study PRJNA562643) | freshwater metagenome | isolation source: river surface water | place: USA:Blue River Watershed | collected 2017-08-16
AACTTGGTATCAGATATGCTGTTCGCAGAATACGCTGGACTGAAGGTGATCACAATATATTCGATGATCTTAAATATGATGGACAAGACTTACAGTGGTTGCTGGAACAAGATGCAACTGCTAAACCTAACTGTAGGTTCGATGATGAAGTTATCATACATGCTAATGATGTAATAAAAAAGCACATGAATCAGTTCAAAGGATGGACATGTAACGCCGGTCTTGAAAGTCTCATGATTAACTGGGATGGGGAAGTGCATCGTGCTACTTGTAGAGTGGGTGGTAGTCTAGGCAACATATACCAAGGTACGTTTGTTGCTCCTAGCGATCCAGTTATTTGCACACGAGACTGGTGTACATGTGCCGCTGATATACCATTAACTAAAATTAAAAATGATTGAAACATCTGCTATCAGACTTAAAGATCCTACAGCCTTTATAGTAACATGGGAAATGTTACGACGATGCAACCTTGACTGTACTTATTGTGAAAGCACCAGACATAACAACTATAGTCCTTATCCCGATTTACAAGAACTTAAATCTACTTTCGATTTTATCAAAGAGTATACTGATCTGTATAACTCCAAAAGAGTATTTAAAGAGTTTACCAGTATAGATTTCACAGGTGGTGAGCCAACCGCCAATCCTAACTTTTGGCCTTTGATAGATTATATTCGATCAAAAGGAGAATACAAACTAGGATTAACAACCAATGGTACTTGGGGTCCACAGTTTACACAGAAAGTTCTTGATAACTTTATACATGTTACTGTTAGTTGGCATGCTGAAGCCGAAGAACATTTAAAAACAAGAACTGTTAAAAATATTAAAGCCTTACATGATGCAGGAATGAGTGTTCAGGCAAATGTTATGTTACACTGTGATCATTTTAACGATGCTGTGGCGGTTTGTGAAGATTTAAAATCCTACGGAATCAATCGAGTAAATCCAGTTCCAATCGGTGACGGTGTTATGGTTCGTAAAGGTTGGTTTATAGACAGCGAAGGAAAGAATCGACGTACCAGTCATGAATATACACAAGAACAACAAGATTGGTTCTATAACTTTATGGGTTTAGAAAAAAAATCTGCAAATAAACAAGAAGGAACTAATGTAGGAAGAGCCTGTTGCGGTTGCCGATGTCTCGAAGGAAAAGTAGAAAATAGGTGGCAGGAAGTTAAAGTAGTTAAAAACTGGTTTAAAGATTGGTATTGTACTGTGAACTGGTATTTTATGCATGTCGATCAACACACCGGAAATATATTTCATCATCAGACATGTCAGGCAACATTCAACGGAAGAGGTCCTATTGGAAATCTAAAAGAATCTAATAAGATATTAGATAACCTCAAAAACTTTTTAAATCAAGAATCGATTCCTGCAATCATTTGTCCTAATCAAAGATGCGGATGCGGCATGTGTGTTCCGAAGTCTAAGGAGATCAATGATTTTAAACTGCTCTGGAAAGATACTACAATCATTCCTATCAGAGTAAATGACTCAGTTCTGGAAAATAATCTTTAAAACTGACAGATCTAAAACTATCTAACTTTTCGATATATTCTTTAAATGCAGGTAGCATATCACTTTCGTCTTTGCTATCCATAAAATCTAACACTGCCTGCCAACGTTTCCAACCATAAGGATTAACTTTCCAAAAATCTTCATCCTGTCTGTAGTTATGATATAGCCAGTTAGCTAGATCAGCAAACTTTTTCCTAACTTCAATTTTATCTTCGATAGGTAAACATTTGATGCTAAGGAAAGTAGGAATGTACAATAGGTGCATATTAAAAATACCACCCCCTGCTTGTATTCCCCCAATAACATTTTCAAAGTTAATTTTCTTAAACTTCTGTTGTATTTTCCATTTTGCAAAGTCTGGAAGATGTTTGATGTTTAATATCTGTATAGCTGTCGCTATACTAACCTGTATGTTATCCGGAGTATTATCTAGTCGATGAAGGTTCTTTTCGATAATACTCCAATCGCTAGGATATCTAATGTAATAATTTCTGTCTCCGACAGCGTCAATACTGAAGCCAACCTTGACTTTTTTAAACTTTGTCCATAGATCTATAATATCTTCATCGACTAATAGACCGTTGGTATTGTATCTTACTAAGATCTTATCTGCATATCCCTGTCGGATAATCTCTTCTAAGAAACGCTTATGCTCTTTGATCAGCAATGGCTCACCACCTGCAAAGTATACCTGTTTAAGATTGGGTATCTGAACATACATTTCTTTCCAGAAGTCTGGATTTTCGTGCCAATAGTTATTGAATAACTCTGGTTTCCAATCCATTTGCCTTTTTAAAGATTCGTGCTTGAACAACGGATATACTTTTTTATGATCTTGTACCCACATACTACTATCATGTGGACTACACATCACACATTTTAGATTGCAGGTATGACCTAATCTTAAATCTAAATATATTAACCTGTCTGGAACAGTGCCATCTTCTTGTGTCTGTCTAACTAGTTCTTCTAGATCTATGCCATCTTCTACCCATGTTCCAGTTTCCCAGATACGTTTACTAGCAACACCTTTACTTTCTTCGTCAAAACATTTTCGACAGCTGGCAGGTATCTCTCCGTTTAACATCGTTGTTCTTACAGAGCGCATATATTCATTATTCCATGCACTCATAGGAGTTTCTTTACCAAAGTTAGCTGGCTTTCCTGATTCGTTTTTAACCAATCCGATTTCGTGATCAAACCCTGCACCGCTAGAGTTTGCATTACAACACAATCTCATGTCACCATTTGGTCGTGTTGCGAAATGAATCCAAGGCAGTACACAAAATGTAGAACTGTTTGTTTTAGTTCTTATAGTTTCTTGCCAGCTTCCGATCTGCGTATCTGCTGATTGTATCCAAAATTCTTCTTGCATAATCACCACATGTTAAAAAGGTACTTAGGAATCAACCCGCAGTTCATTCCGGCGTGCCAACTAGTTCTAGAAGGCCATTGATAGATTTCGCCTTGTGGTTGATTGTAAAAACATTTATCCTCAACTATAAGGACATGTCCGTGGGCTGGTTTGCCTATATGACAATGAAATCTTTTAATATCTGTTCTTTTACTTAAATCGTTTTCGTTATCGTGTACATCCCAATGCCATGGACTGAATCTACCAATATGGATTCTACTGATCCAACAACTATTGTATTTTTCTAATCCAACAAACTCGGCAAACTTGTCTGCTATAGTTGAATCAAAATCGATACCCGATAAAAACATATCCCATCCTACCGTGCCGCCTTCTTTAACAGTTTTAAATCCTGCACGATCCCATATATTAGTAACCTGATCTAATCCCGGTATAGAATCTCCTTGCTTATGACTAGGTCCGATATATGAAGGTGTTCGATTTTCTAAATCTTGTATAACTCGATTCCAATCTATGATGTGAGAACAATTTCCAATATGTTTAATCATTTGTATCCTAAAAAATGAAAATAATATTGAGGGTGTTCACCACCGTTAGCAGCAGAATGAAAATCCTTGTAGGAATCCCATTCGTAAATATCTCCCTGATTATTATAATAAAGATAGTCTTTATCGAATAGCAGTACACTGGCATATCTAGGTTTGTCAATGCAACAAACATATCTTACAAGGTTTCCGTGTTCGACTAGCCATTCATCCTCTTTATCTTCTACATCCCAATGATATGGAACTACTACTCCCGGAAATACTTCACTGATAAAAACTCTTAATGGATTTGCTGCTACTATTTTTGAAAATACGTCGCAAACTTCTTGAGGAAAATGTGTTCCAGGATAATAATCATACCAATATATTTCATTTAAATTGTATCCTGCATCTTGCCAGGTTCCTATCACTTTTCTATAATATCCTAAAAGTTTCTGATCACCAACTGCTTCAGCTTCGGATCGATCTACAACAGATGTAACAGTATTCTTGTCACCGTCGTCACGAGATTGACAAAGTCTAATAACTTCATCCCAATCAATCTTGTTTTCGGTATTACCTAGGTATTTCATCTGATTCCTTGAAAATACTTTTATATACATGCTCTAATGTTTCATCACCCCATTTTACATGAACACCTAAAGATCTTTTAAACATTATTCCTAGATTATATTTGTTATGGATTAGATCTCCTGTTTCGTCTAATCTAAACTGTGCGGTTTCATGTATGATACCATCCATTATTTCTTTGTCTATATAAGGATCATTGACTTCTACACAACCGTACATATCAATAGTGTGCATTTGTCCATGAGAATCAAAAAAATGACAGTGAGGATACATTGTAAGTTTATAAACGCCTTCTTCGAATAGATCGATCATTATATCGTATATTTGTTGGCGCCAACCTTCTGGCATTGTTTTGCCACTGTAAATTATTTCATTACAAGTAGGTCCATTCCAGCGATAAAATATTCTTTTAGATTGTAAATCTACTTCAAGTATTTCGGGAGCCCAGGGTTTATCTTTAAATCTTAAAGCATATGTTAGTTCTTTTTCAAAGAAATATTCTACCACTTTTTCAGTATACAGAGGTCGAATGGGTTGCCATAAACGCTGATACTTGTTGTCGAACGCATAGTTAGCACAGAATACCTTACCGTCAGGACTAATCAACGGCTCATATGTTTGCTGAGACATACAACCAGGATTACCTTGATCATCATATTTGTAGAAAGGTATCCAGTTTTCTATATTCATTCTACTCTAGGTCCATTTGCTAAAAAGAAAGCAGCTATCCATTTAACTCCGTTAGTGACCGGAAGAGATTCATGTATGGTTGATTTGTTTACTTCTTCATCGGGATAATCATATTCAAAATACATAACTCCGCCCAACTCAGGTTCTACAGTCACGTTTAACTCTGGCCATGTACAACGCCCGCCTTCATATCCCTCATTCAACCAAAATATTGCGGTGGCTTTTCTATCGCCTCCATTTTTGTAATAAGGAATAGTCCTTGGATCGTATGGAAAATCATGATGTAAACCAAAATATTGATTAGTGTCGTATCTGTAAATGTCTCCTGCCTCTATATGAGATATTGGTACACCGATCATCTCTACTATTTTATTTTTAAAAAAGTCTCTATCTGCTTGTTCTGTTTGTTGACTGATAGATCTTTGTTCTACTTCTTCAGTGATTTGTCCATAGGTTTGTTCTCTTGATTCTAGTCCTGCATTAGGATTCATTGCGTTTTCGTACTTCTTTATCATAGACTGGCATTCTTCTGCAGTCAATACATTCTTGAAAACGGATATTCTGGGATATTCTAGATATTTTATTTCTTCAAACATTCTTTTTTCCTATGATCATAAATCGTTTATATACCGATAAATCTAACTCTCCTGACCAAATAACATCGATATTAGATTGATTCTTAAAATCATCAATACTATCAACTGGCCTCACGTGTTCTGGTATTTTATAATTATTACTCTGTAAAACAACCAAACTATTCGGTTCAATATTTAATAACCAAGAATCGTATTTTTCTTGAGACAGGTGCTCGCATACTGTGTTAATAACTATATGTGCTTTAGATTTTATATCGCACATATCTGATGTTAATGCTCGAAATCGATCTTGTTCTTCTTCTATAGCATTCATAATGTTGGCTATTTTTTCGCAACCAGGATCTATATCGATACTTTGTATATTGTTAATAGGAATGTCGCTTTGAAATAACATGCTGGCTAATACACCAACCCACCCTCCGTGGATGTCGACATTTACTTTTTGTGTTACAAATTCTTTAAACACATAAGGTCTGATTTTTTCTATCAACCATTTTTTACTGTTCAACTGTCCTTTCCAAAATGCATCTAAAGTTTTTTGATAATCTGGACTTTGTCGGATGGCCTGCATCCAATGATGTAGGTGTTCTAGATCAACTTTCAAACTGAGCTCCTAACTTATCAAAAATACCACACTGCTTACTGCATTCTTTAAGTGGTTTTACTGCCCATGTATTTTCTATAGTTTGAAAATAACCTGTCTTGAATATTTCGTCTAACGTAGAATCTTTTAGATTAGGAAAAAATCCTACAGCATCCATGTAATCAATCCTATTTTCATTATTAGGTAACTGCCATTTGAAATCTAGCCAGCAGCATGGACTTACAGTTCCGTCTGCAGCAATATATATCTGAGAATATTTTTTTGCTTTACATGAGATTTCAGACATCGAATCCATCTTGGCAGCTATCAGATTCTGTGTCAATGTTTTACTTTTATCTGTGGGTTTCAACTGATATAAAGTTTTACCATCGTTATCTAATACAGGAAAATAATCTTTAACAAATCTAGATGTGTGTTTAAGTTTAAAATCTTTGAAACCAGTATCCTCTGATATTTTTTTTGCTTCGGCGACCTGTGTTCTATTATGATCGAAAGCCAGCATATGCCATTCTGCTTCTCCGCCTGCAGAAATAAAAATCTGAGCATTTCTCATGATAAGGTTCCAGTCTGTTCCTATTCGATAGAGACTGTGTTTTTCACCTATGCCATCTATTCCAAAGACTACTCTAGTCCCAGTCTTGGCTAATCTTTCCCACCAATCAATATCTCTCGCACTACCATTCGTGTGCATACTCAATCTAATAGTTGGATTGATTTCTCTGATGTACTCTATTATCTCTAAACAATCTTGTGCTATTATAGGATCGCCTAGATTACCGCACATAAAAAGACTGTTGAGTTGTTTTATAAAATATTCCGGGAACCATTCTTTAAATATTTCGAGAGTTATTTCATTTAACTCAATCAAAGGATTTAAAGGTCCTCCGTTTATTCGTCGAGGACACATAGGGCATCGAGCCTGACACTTGCTGGTCAACTCGAGATGTACATCTTTTATCTGTTCTATTCTATACATATTTTGGTATCTTGCTATCTGCTGAACTTACGCATGATGGCGTGATACATTTCCTTGATGTATTAAACAGTTCAAATCCATTATGCAAATCACCTAATGGTTCATCGTGACAGCTATAACTTCTTTTGACCTGTTCTCCTCTTATTATAACACTTTGATATCCGCTATTGCAATGCCATCCTTGAAATTTATTAAAACCATAAGCATTAAATCGTTCTGCTTGATCAAATAGATATTCTTTTCCTTCTGGATCGTACAGAGCTATTTGATAGATGTCTTGTCCGTAACTTTGTTGAGGAAAACCGGTCTGCATTAGATTAATCATTTCTTCTGTGTAACCGTCGACAATGAAACTAGCAGTCGGATCACTTTGTGGTTTAAGAGTGACATTGATTCCTCTTTTATGTAATCTATCACACCTTTCATAAAGCTCATAAAACTTTTCAGGAACCATTACTTGATTAACGGTCACGAATACATTGTCATATATTAACTGTAAACACTTGTCACCAAACTCTTGTTCTTTAGCAAACTCTGAATGATAACTGGCGGTTATGCTACGCCTTTGTAATGTACTGGTTATATCGCACCACACTTTCCACCACTTGCTACCTGGACTTAGGTTGGTGGTCATATGTATGCTCTGATAAGGACATCCTTTGTCGGATTCTATATGTTTGACTAAGTCTAATAACTGCTTGTATGCAGTAGGTTCGCCTCCACTGAAACTCCAATGAAATTCTGTAAAACCATTTTGTCTAGCCTGACGTTTGATTTCATCGACTGTTTGTTTATATGTTTCTAGACTTTCATGATCGACCTTGTCAGATCTAGCATATGGCCAACAATACGAACATTTATAGTTACAGAATCTTCCTAAGATCCAACTTACAGAAAACAAAGGATTTTTCAACATAGTTCTTTGACCGAACTTGATAATCTTATTAAAAGGAATATTTTGGAAATCGGTCATAGATCGTTTATAGCATCCTTAAATTTTTTAGGAGAGTACGAAGGATAATAATCTAAAAGTTTATCTAGAGATGGATTTCTTCTTTTTACACTACCCTGTTTACCTGGAAGAGATTTCCAAGTTACTTCTAGATTTTTGTGTTGAGAAATAATCGAAGCAGCTTCTAGTACTGTTAGTTCTTCACTGCTACCTATATTAATAACATCTTTCGATGCTTTATCAAATACATGTAATAAAGCATCGACAGCATCCTCTACTCTACAGAATGATCTCGTTTCGTCTCCTCCGTACAGAGTAAAGTCGTTGTTTGAAATTTTATCTATGATATCTTTTACAAAATGTCCTGATCCAGAATCTTTACCAAATATATTAAAAAATCTGATAATCAAAAAATCTATATGGCTGTTCATTAGATAGTTTTCTGAAACTATCTTGCCAAATCTATAACTCCATCTTGGATTGTGTATATCCTTGACTGTTATGTCGATCAACTCGCCTGTTGGTATTTGATCAGAATCTGCGACAACTTCACTGCTACTAGCATATATCAGTTTACTGTTTTTATTTTTTTCTACAAAATCAAACACAGCTAAGTCTGATCTTATATTGTTTTTTGTAACTTGATTCGGTATCTCATAAAAATGCTTGGTTCCATTTATAGCACTCATGTGAAATATATAATCAAAATCATTTTCGGTAGACTGTAAGAAATCAACGAGATCGGATTTAAAAAAGGTTCCCATAGGAACAAAATCCGGATATCTAAAGTTATTGTCAACAGAGATAACTTCAAACTTCAAAGAAAGCTGCTTACAAACTTCTCTACCGATTAAGCCTGCGGCTCCTGTTACTAAAACTTTTTTTGCCATTTCTTATTAAGGTCTCGTATGTTCTTAAACCATTGGCTGTCAAGATCGTGTTTGTCTAGACTGTCTATTAAAAAATCTAGATCTTTAGGCAAACATTTTCCACCAAATCCTCTAGTACCATCATGACCTGGAACTTCCATGTATGTTTGATCATGTGCTACTTGAAAATAAATCTGTTTGATTTTATCGTAATCTGAATTATGGACCTGTGCTAAATCATAGAATAGATTCGCAAATGCTATACGCATAACTGCAAAATTATTAGAAAACATCTTTATGAGTTCTGCTTCTTTTAGAGAGCAGTTCATAAACTTTTCATCTTTCAGCCAGCTAGGGATCAAGGCTCGGTTATGTCCAATAACTAGTGGTCTTCTTTTGCAATCTTCTTCCCAAAATCTTTCTCTTAAAAATTCTGGAATGTATATTATGTCAATGCCTAGATCCTTTTCGATTTGATCTGACACTCCTAAAGGTAATGTGCTTCTTATTATTATCTGAACTTTGGGATTCTGTTCGATCAGTAATGCTATCTCTTGTGTTAGAGATTGAACCTCAGCATCAGTTGAAGTAGGTATACAGACAAAAATGACTTCTGAATCTTTTAGATTACTTCTGTCCGTTCCCAAATTTATATCATGTATAGCTATTGGTTTATTCTCCAATATACCAACATGTGTTCCCCTACCTACATAACCATAACCCAAAATACCAAAATAGTTTTTTTCAACTGTCATAAATCTCTCTCAATGTACTATATATGTGTTTAACGAACCTGTAACACATGGTTTTGAGTATAAAATCATTTGATTATTTTGTTTAAGGTTATATAATATACTTGTGGTCGTGAGTGGAACAGGGAGACCTCCGGTCCGTTGCGAAACGCACTTGGGTTATGGGGCGCCGTCTTAGACACAGCCTTTGTAGGTTCGAATCCTACCGACCACACCAAATTCTATTATAAGTAGAATACTACTAACAAAAGGAAACTTATATGTCAAACACAGTAGAACAACTAAAATCAGCTTTCGAAGAATTTCTAGCAGAAGATGCTAAGTTTGTCGGAGGCAATAACGCTGCTGGCACAAGAAGCCGTAAAGCATTACAAGAAGTAGCTAAACTTGTGAAAGCCCGCCGCAATGAAATCACAGAAGAAAAGAACGCCCGCAAAGAAGCAAAAGCCGCAAAGGCCTAATATGGACAATCAGGACACTATCACCATTACAGGTGGTAGTGGTTCCGATGTCATTACAGGCACCGGCGACACCACTATCATAGATTTAGGTTCGGCGATATCTGCGCTGACTACTGAAGATATACCAGCATTAACTATCAACGATCTATCTACAACTTCGTTTAACTGGAGTAACATCAATAACAGTGTAACTATTCCATCAACAGGATCTAGTGCATCTAGTTATACTATTACATCAGGAGGGACTGGGTATACTAGTGGAGTTAACTGGACCAATAATTATTCTCCTACAGTTATAATAGGAAATGACGGAATGGAGATCAAAGACGGTGGCGATCTCAAGATAGGCAATGTTAGTCTAAAAGATTTTATAGAAAAGATGGAACAGAGACTTGCTATATTAGTTCCTGATCCAGCGAAACTTGAAAAGTTTGAAGCACTGAAGAAAGCCTACGAACATTATAAAACGATGGAATCATTATGTTTTCCAGACGAGAAAGATAAAAAAGAATGAATGTTAAACTTGTATCCTATTCACAACCAACAGCAGAATTTGCAAACATGGGAATCGACGATGCGCAGGAACTCATTGCGTATTGCGCCCGTGTCAGCAACCCATCAAACCAATTCAATACAGAGACATCAGAGAAGCTTATTCGATATCTTGTTAAACACGCACACTGGAGTCCCTTGGAAATGGTTTCAGCCTGCGTTGAAATCACCACAACCAGAGACATCGCAAGACAGATCCTACGACATAGAAGCTTCTCCTTCCAAGAGTTTAGTCAACGATACGCTGACCCTACAAAGGATCTTAACTTCGTCATTAGAGAAACACGGTTGCAGGACACCAAAAACAGACAGAATAGTGTCGAACTGGACATGGCAGACGCTGAGCAGAGAGAGCTCGCACGTCTATGGGAAGAAAAACAACAGGCTGTTGTTAGAGCCGCTACAGAGGCCTACACTTGGGCTGTGTCGAATGGTATAGCCAAAGAACAAGCTCGTGCAGTTCTTCCAGAAGGTAATATTGAAAGCAAACTATATATGAACGGTACACTACGTTCTTGGGTGCATTTCATCGAGCTGCGTTCAGGCAACGGTACACAGAAAGAACATCAGCTAGTAGCACTGGCCTGTGCTAAAGCTATCGCTGCTATATTTCCGATGACAGAAAGTCTCGTAAACAATGGATGAAGAAGTTAAAAAGTTCTGTGAAAATTATGAGGTCCGTGTCCTAAACGATCAAAAGCGTAGGGCACGTTATCATCCTCCCAAGTTCTTTACAGATCCAGAACGTGCAGATATCATTCGAAATGATGTTGTAGAGTACGAAACTGAAAAAGTTATCACTTTGGAAATACCCGAAAGTAGACTTCGTACACTAATCGAAATGGAACGCAGATTCTTCAAATGGCAACATCATCAGAGGAGTGAAGTTGACATGTTTCAAACACTTATGGATAAAGAAAGAGAAGAATCGTTCTATCGCCAAACTAATCCTGCTGTTCAAAAAGCCTACGAGCAATATTCGATCATGCTTAATCTAGCAGGATACCAAAGAAAATTTTAAGTCATTTTTGGTTTATATTGACAAGTTTTTGATTATCTTATATAATTAAAGTGTTCGACTTCGGAAAAATATTATGAGAAATTATTGGACTTGCTCAAAATTCGCGGACTGGATCCGCGGTACTACTAAACTACAATGCGGCACAGGCAAAGAGTGGCGTGAATGGGAAGAGGCTGCGAAGGCCAAGTACCCTATCCGCTGGTGGATAGCCGAGGAAGGTTTGGATAAATTACAAGATATTTGGTGTTTTATTCCGGAGAGAATAAATGATGTCCGCTATTATATCAATAATCGTTGGATTACTCGTAGTCATTGCCTCACTGCTCATGCTCGTGATATCCCACGTGGTACATGGCTTGATGTGGGTAATCGCTTTTTGCCATGTCTCTTTAATGAACTTGTGGACTTTGTTGAAGTCGAACAAGCGTGGCACCATGTGATGTGGGACGACGAAGCACGTAAAAAATATCGCACACCCTGGAGTCGTACATTCTTCCGTTTTCGTACATGGCGTTGCCCAGAAGCAGGCATTGACTATCTAAAATGGGCTATGACTTTGACCAACAAAGATTTCATCGAAGAAGGTGAAAAAGAAGAACCTACCTATCAAGCCACGGCCGCTAAAGAGATTTTAGAACTTTACACTTGGTGGAAGGAAGTCTATCCAAAGCGTCCAGATCCTATGGATGCCAGCGGGTGGTCAGCTTACTGCGAAATGCGTCGAGAAAAAGGTTACCATCTGCTTGATATGGAAGATAAGAACGAAGAAGAAAAAACAATGTGCGATACCGCACATAAGAAACTTCAAGAAATCGAAGAAGCATACAAAAATGAAGATGAAGAAATGATGATCCGTCTTATCAAGATACGTGAATCACTATGGACTTAACTAAAGAAGATCTACACAAACACGGATTATTTTATAGTACGATAGAAAACGGAATAAAATATATTAGATGTGATGATTGTGATCCGATAATACGTTCATTGATAGACAGCGTAGAAAACGACACAAGTATCAGTATCTTTATTCCTACAGAAAATCATCTAGCACACGGTGAGTTTAGCGAAAAAACTGCTCGCATCATGAGAAAAAGAAATATCAAGATAAACTTTGTGTTTGGTGGTTTTTACAAATATAATCTAACAGAAAAATACGATAGTCCAGACGACAATCGATATCTGCATCTTTGGCCAACTTCTACTATTTTTGATTCTGTAGATAATATTTGTAGGCAATACAAGTTGCGAGATTTAAAAGAAAATGAACCAAAAGATTTTGTTTACCCATATGCCTCATTTTCTTTCAAAGCAAAATCTCACAGATGTTATCTCGTAGATAATCTAGTAAAAAATAAAATATTAGATAGATCGCTGTACACTTGGTACAACTACGATTCAGCATATTCTAACTATGAATGGAGATCTGTTGATCCAAAATCTATAATAAGAAAGCTAGATGATAACTTTTACCAGACTGGTAATTTTTTCAAAATGCCTAGTGAATATTTTAAATGTTTTGCACATCTTGTTTCTGAAGGAATGGATGACGGAATGTTTATAACTGAAAAAACAGTCATACCTATCATGCATAAGAAACCATTTATTGTACAGGGTATTCAGAACTTTCATAAAGTACTGAAGGATGATTTAAAATTTGAACTATATGATGAAATCTTCGATTACGAGTTTGATCAATGGGACGATTTTACCAAACGAACTGATGCAGTTATTGAAAATATCAAAAGAATCTTAGATGAAGATTTTGTTAAACTCTATCAAAAACTTTATCCAAAGATACAATACAATCAAAATAGAATGTTAGAAATAGTAAATCAAAAAGTTTTAGTTCCTGAAATAGTTCTAAAATCTAAACCAATGTGCCAAAAATACCGTATGTTGAAACAGGGACTAGGAAAGATTTAAAAAAAACTATATAATAATACAATGAATCTTGCAGACAACGACGAACACGGAACTGAAGTTTTATATGGTAAGTATCTCCAGTTTACTGGAATCATGTTAGAAGATTATGATGCAATGGAGATAGCAGCCATTATGGTCACACAAGGATTAGGTCTTTATAGAACCTGCATGACCGAAGAAGATTACGAAAAAATAGTAAAATCAATTTACGATAAGAGAAATCAAGTAAGGACATTTGATGACTGACATTAGACCGCAAAAACCTGCAGAAGGAATTTTAAAAACCAATGACTGGGGTGATAGTAAAAGCTATCATGTTGTCTGCGACTGCGGGTCCGACGATCACGTTCACAATCTTTGGGTAGAAGCTGAAGATACAGGTATTAATGTTACTATCTATACAACCGTAAAGTCGCCTTGGTGGAGCATGAATCGTTTCAAACAGATCTGGACTTTGCTTACCAAAGGATATCTACAACACGAAACAGTTCTTACAATAAACGAACAAACAGCATTAAACTATGCAGAGACATTAAAATCTGCTATCGCTGATTCAAAAACATTCCGCATTCAACGACTTAATAAAAAAGAAAACGAACAGATTCTTAAAGCAGCAAATGAACAAGACTGTGTCTAAAAGTCCTGAACGACATACTTTCCAAAAGGAAGGATATGTCAAGCGTCAGGCAGAAAAAGGCGAACCCGTCAACGAAGATTATCTAGGTTTTTTTGAAAAGATAATCAACGATCATGATCATAAGTTCGACGATCCACAAAGCAGAATAAACAACATGGAATACGATCTACTAACCAATGATTGGATTTTAGAGAAAGTTCGTATATC
>JACCDO012210364.1_pt1 | contig 14258 bp, 11 predicted proteins | sample 7446101 | NCBI WGS metagenome assembly JACCDO01 (sample SAMN15323440, study PRJNA562643) | freshwater metagenome | isolation source: river surface water | place: USA:Blue River Watershed | collected 2017-08-16
GCTTGGCCGAGAGATAGCTGTCGTCGCCCTCTTTGGCGGAGGTCGCGAGGTGCTCGGCCGCGTCGCGCATCTGGCGCAGCCCGCGGGCCCAGTCGGCCTGCGCGTAGTGGATCTGGCCGAGCCCGATGCGCGCCGCGATGGCGGTCGGCAGGTGGCCGCTGACCTCGGCGAGGTCCAGCGCGCGTGACCATTGCTCGCTGGCGAGCTGGTACTCACCTTGCTGGTAGGCGATGCGGCCCAATGCCTCGCAGACGCGCGCGGCCTGCACGGGGAAATGCCCCGCTGCGGCGAGCGCGCCCGCCTGCTCCAGCGCCGGCAGCAGCTCCTGGGCGCGGCCGCGCGGCTCCAGCAGGCCGAAGCGGGCGTAGAGCGCATCGACGCCGGTGGTCGTGTCGCCTGCGGCGAGGGCGTTGGCACTCAGCTGGGCCAGCAGCCGGTCGGCGAGCGCGGGGTGCCGCCCGCCCACGCGGGCCATGCGGCCAAGCAGCTCGGTCAGGGCGTCGCTGGCGGCGGGAAGCGGGGTGTGCACGGCGGGGGGAGCGGGTTGGTTTCTCACTGGTATTCTTGTTCATCCGAGAGCCGTCCAACCCGCCCTGCGCCGTCGATGCGCGCCTGCCGGGAGGTTGTAGACCAGTTTAAAACCAATTGACGACCCTGATCGTTGGTATTAGAGTGGTATCGACTAATCGCCGTCGACCATGCTGCCTGCTCTCCATCCTTCCCTGGTGACCTTCCACGACGCCGGCCGCGCCCCGCGCTGGTGGGTGGGCGTGGACGGCGGCGGCACCAGCACCCGGGCCGTCGTGGCGGATGCCGACGGCCGCGTGCTGGGGCGCGGTGAGGCCGGCGCATCGGCGCTGAACCAGGGTGTCGAGCAGGCCTGGCGGCACATCGGCGAGGCCGTCGAGCGCGCCGGCGTGCCCGGGCTGGACCTGCGGGATTGTGCGCTGGGCCTGGGCCTGTCGGGCACCGGCGTGCCGGCGCAGCTGCAGGGTTTCGTCGCCGCCGAGCCTGGTGTCGCGCGCTTCGCGCTGATCACCGACGGGCTGGCCGGCCTGCTGGGTGCCCACGGCGGCCGGCCGGGCGCGCTGCTCATCTCGGGCACGGGCTCCGTGGCCGAGGCGCTGCTGGACGACGGCACGCGCCGCATGACCGGCGGCTGGGGTTGGCAGATCGGCGACGAGGGCAGCGGCGCCTGGCTGGGCCAGCAGGCGATGAAGATCGCCCAGGCCGCCTTCGACGGCCGTGCGCCGCGCGGCGCGCTGGCTGACAGCGTTTACGTCGCCGCCGGCGCCAGTCGCGAAGCGCTGCTGGCCTTCTGTGCGCAGGCCGGGCAGGGCGGCTACGCCAGCCTGGCTCGGCTGGTGTTCGAGCATGAGCACGACGACGCGGCCGCTGCCGCGCTGCTCGATGCCGCCGCGCAGGCGCTCGACGTGCTGGCGGCGGCCCTGCACCCCAGCTTGCCGCTGGCGCTGGCCGGCAGCGTGGCCTTGCGCCTGGCGCCGCGCCTGAGCCCCGCGCTGCAGGCGCGCCGTGTCGAGCCGCAGGGCGACGCCACGGCCGGTGCGCTCTGGCTGATCCGGCAACGCGGGAACACGCTCGCATGAGCGCTGCCTTCACAGGACGCCGCCCGGCTTCGTGCCGCGCCGCGCCCCGCCGGCCCGCCACCCCATGGGCGGCCGGTGACTCCATGGATGGGACCAGGGGCTGACATGTCCGCTGTCTTCGATTTCAAGCCCGACCCCGCAGCGGCGTCGCCGCTCTACATGCAGCTCGCGCAAAGCCTGGCCCAGGCCATCCGCGACGGCATCTTCCATGCGGACGAGGCGCTGCCGTCCGAGCGCGTGCTGGCCGACCAGCTGGCGCTGTCGCGCGTCACCGCGCGCAAGGCCATCGACCGGCTCGTGGAGCAGGGGCTCATCATCCGCAAGCGCGGTTCGGGCAACTACATCGCGCCCAAGCTCGAACAGCCGCTGACGCGCCTGACCAGCTTCTCGGAGGAGCTGCACCAGCGCGGCTTCGTGCCGGGCTCGCGCTGGCTGCTGCGCGGCTTCACGCCGGCGGCGCCGGACGAGCAGCTGTCGCTGGAGCTCAAGAGCGGCGAGCGCGTCGCCCGGCTGGAGCGGCTGCGGCTGGCGGACGCGGTCGTCATGGCCTACGAGGTCAGCGTGCTGCCGCAGAGCGTGCTGCCCGACCCGCAGAAGGTCGAGGCCTCGCTGTACTCGCACCTCGGCGACCGCGCGCCGGTGCGGGCGCTGCAGCACATCCGCGCGCTGAATGCCGATGCCAAGCTCGCCGGCCTGCTGGAAGTGCCGTTAGGCGCCGCCGTGCTGTTCATCACGCGCGTCGGCTACCTGGCCTCGGGGCAGGCCGTGGAGCTGACGCACTCCTACTGCCGCAGCGATTACTACGACTTCGTCGCCGAGATGCGCCGGGAATGATGGTGCCCCTCGTCCAACGATTGCGTTGGCCGGCCCTGCAGGCCGCGCTTCGGCTTGCGCCTTCGCCCTTCGCCAGGCACGTCGCGCCCACTGGGCGCGACGTGCCCGGGCTCAGCCCCCGCGGGGACGGCGATGCTTGCCGGGTCGACCGGCAAGCGCATCGCCATGGCGGGCCGGCTTGGGAGCGGCCCGGCGCTCGGCCCGCAGAACTCACGATGTGGTGGCGAGGCTGATGCGACTCGAAGGCGACATCGTCACGCCGCAGGGCTTGGTGCGCGGCCATCTGGACATCGCCGCCGGTCGCATCGCGGCGGTGGGCGGCACTCCCGTGGACGCCGCGCGCGCCGGTGAGGGCGGCCGCGCCGTGCTGCTGCCCGGCTTCATCGACACCCACGTGCACGGCGGCGGGGGCCGCGACACGATGGAGGCGGGCGACGCCATCGAGACCATCGCGCGCCGTCACGTGCGCCACGGCACGACCGCCTTCCTCGCGACGACGATGACCGCGCCGCTCGGTGACATCGAAGCCGCGCTGAAGGCGCTGGGCCCCGTCTGCCGCGAGCGTGGCGCGCAGAGCGCCCGCGTGCTGGGTGTGCATCTCGAAGGGCCCTACATCAACCCCGAGCGCCTCGGTGCGCAGCCGGCACACGCGATTCCCGCGACGCTGGCCGAGGTCATGCGGCTCAACGAATTCGCGCCCATCAAGGTGTTGACGCTGGCACCCGAGATGCCCGGCCACCTCGCGCTGATCGGCCCGCTGCGCGACGCGGGCATCCGTGTGCAGCTGGGCCACAGTGCCGGCAGCTTCGACGACGGCGTGGCCGCGTTGAACGCCGGTGCGGCCGGCTTCACCCACCTCTTCAATGCCATGACGGGCCTGCACCACCGCGAGCCCGGCATGGTGGGCGCGGCGCTGGCGCATGGCCAGCATGCCGAGCTCATTCCCGATCTGTTGCATGTGCACCCCGGCGCCATCCGCGTGGCGCTGCGCTGCATCCCGGGCCTGTTCTGCGTGACCGACTCGACGGCCGCCGCCGGCATGCCCGACGGCGAATACCGCCTGGGCGAGCACCGCGTGCAGAAGTGCCTGGGCGGCGTGCGCCTGGCCGACGGCACGCTGGCCGGCAGCGCGCTGACGATGGACCAGGCGTTGCGCAATCTCGTGCAGGTGCTGGGCCTGGACCTGCCGGACGCCGCGCACCGCGTGTCCACGGCGGCGGCGCAATACCTGGGGCTCAGCGACCGCGGGCGCCTCGCGCCGGGCGCGTGGGCCGACGTGGTGGTCATGGATGCCCAGCTCCAGCTGCGGCGCGTGTTTGTGGAAGGTGAGGAGATCGATGTCGTCGCTGATGCTTGAGGAGGCGCTGAGCGCGCCCGAAGCGGTGGCCCGCCAGCTGGCGGCCGACCCGCTGAGTTACGCCCGCCTGGGCCAGGCGCTGCAGGAGCAGCCGCCGGCGGGCGTGCTGACCATCGCGCGCGGCAGCTCCGACCACGCCGCCCATTACCTCGCCTACCTCGTCATGGCGCGGCTGGGCCGGCTGGTGACGTCGCTGCCGATGTCGCTCATCACGCTCTACCAGAGCCGCATCCACAGCGAAGGCCTGCTGTCGCTGGCGTTCTCGCAGTCCGGCCAGAGCCCCGACCTGATCGCGCCGACGCGGTTCTTCCGCGAGAGCGGTGCGCGCACGGTGGCCTTCGTCAACGCCAGCGGTTCCCCGCTCGCGGCCGCGGCCGAGCATGTGTTCGAGCTGCACGCCGGCCCCGAGAAAAGCGTGGCCGCGACCAAGAGCTACATCGCGCAGCTCGTCGCCGGGGCGCGCGTCGTGGCGGCATGGCAGCAGGACGACGCGCTGCAGGCCGCGCTGAACGTGCTGCCCATCGCGCTGGAGCAGGCCAGCAAGCTGGACTGGAGCGCCGCGCTGCCGGTGTTGCAGAACGAGGAGCGCCTGTTCGTGCTGGGCCGCGGCACGGGGCTGGCCGTCGCGATGGAGGCGGCGCTGAAGCTGAAGGAGACCTGCGGCATCCAGGCCGAGGCCTTCTCCGGCGCCGAGGTCAAGCACGGCCCGATGGCGCTGGTGCGCGACGGCTACCCGCTGCTCGTCTTCGCGCCGCGCGGCCCGGCGCAGGCCGGCCTGCTGGCCATCGCCGAGGAAATGAGCGCCCGCGGCGGCCGCGTGCTGCTGGCCGCGCCCATGGGTACGCGCTGCTCGGACGGCATCGAGCTGCTGCCGCTGGTGACGACGGGCAACGAGGACCTGGACCCCATCGCCCTCGTGCAGAGCTTCTATCCCATGGTCGAGGCGCTGGCGCGCGCGCGCGGCTTCAACCCCGACGTTCCTCCCAACCTGGCCAAGGTCACGAAGACGCACTGATCATGAGCAAACAACATCAGCGGGCCGAGCGCCGGGCCGCCCCAAGCCGGCCCGCCATCCCCTCAGGGGATCGGTCGATGGACTCATCGAGCGAGGGGCATCATGTTTGACCCCGGCCGCCTCGTGATGGTCGACATTCCAGGCAAGCGCCTGGAAGCCGAGACCGCCGCATTCCTGCGCGAGCAGAAGATCCGTTCGGTCTGCCTGTTCCGCAAGAACATCGGCAGCGAGACCGAGGTGCGTGCGCTGATGCGCGACCTCATCGACGTGCTGGGCCCCGAGGCGCTGATCGGCATCGACCAGGAGGGTGGCGCCGTCGTGCGCGTGACCTTCCTGCCGCAGCCGCCGTCCGCGATGGCGCTGGGCGCCGGTGGCGACGCCGATCGCGCCGAGGCCATCGGCGCGGCGGTGGCGCGCGGGTTGAAGTCGCTGGGCATCAACTGGAACTTCGCGCCGGTGCTGGACGTCAACAACAACCCGGCCAACCCCGTCATCGGCGAACGCAGCTTCTCCAACGACCCAGCCGAGGTGACCCGCCTGGCGGCCGCGTGGATGCGCGGCTCGCTGCGCGAGGGCGTGGCCTGCTGCGTGAAGCACTTCCCCGGCCATGGCGATACGCATGTGGACTCGCACCACGCGCTGCCGACGGTCGACAAGACGCGCGCCGAGCTCGACGCGCTGGAGCTGGCGCCGTTCAAGGCGCTGGCCGGCCAGGCGCCGGCCATGATGACGGCCCACATCGTCTACCCGCAGATCGACCCCGACCGACCCGCGACGCTGTCGCCGCAGGTGCTGGGCGGCATCCTGCGCCGCGACTGGGGCTACGACGGCGTCGTCATCACCGACGCGCTGATGATGAAGGCCGTGGCCGAACGCTTCGGTTACGCGCGCTCCGCCGTCATGGCCATCGCGGCCGGTGCCGACATGGTGCTGGCGCAGGGCTCGCCGGCCGAGCAGCTCGTGGCCATCAACGCACTGCGCGACGCGTTCGCGAATGGCCAGCTGACCCAGGCGCAGGGCGACGCCGCCAATGCGCGGCTGGACCGCCTGGCTGCCGCCTACCCGGCGCGCTTTGCCGACGACACGGCCGCCCGCGCGGCCGACCATGCGCTGATGGCTGAGGCCTGGGCCGCCGGCCTGACGGCGCTGCGCGGTGCAACGCCGCCGGCACTGAACCAACCCATCCGCGTCATCGTGCAGGGCGACGTGCCGACGGACATGGTGTCGGAAGCCGGCCCCACCGGCCGCCAGGCGGTCGCGCTGTTCGAGGCGTTCACCGACGCGCAGATCCAGATGGTCGACGACATCGCGCAGCTGGACTGGCGGCAGGTGCCGCAGGACGGCCGCGTCAACGTGCTCGTCTCCACGCGACGCGCCCGTTACGGCCAGGCTGCGGCCACGTGGCGACCCGACCTGCACCTGGCGCTGTGGAACCCCTACCAGGCGCTGGACGTGGCCGGCCCCACGGTGCTGACCTGGGGCTTCGCGCCGGGCGCGCTCGCGGGTTTGAAAGTCTGGCTGGAAGGCAAGACGCGAGCGACCGGCCGCGCGCCGCAAGGACTGCAGTGATGGAACGCAACACCGACCCGGGCCGGGCGCCGGGCCAAGGCCACGCAGTGGCCCCCGAGGTACCCGGCGGGCGAGGGGCGCCAGCGACGCCGATGCGGTGGATTCCCACCCTGTACTTCGTGCAGGGCATGCAGTTCTTCGTCGTCATGCTCATCGCGGGCCTGATGTTCAAGAACCTCGGCGTGGCCAACGACCAGATCGCGCGCTGGACGGCCGTGCTGGGCCTGGCCTGGGCGTTCAAGCCGCTGTGGAGCCCGTTCCTGGAGCTGGCGCGCAGCAAGAAGCTCATCGTCATCGCGGCGCAGTACGTCGGCGCTGCGGGCCTGGGCTTCATGGCGCTGGCGCTGCACATCCCGCACTGGTTCGGCGCCGCCATCGTCGTGCTGTTCCTGATTGCCTACGCGTCGGCCACGCACGACATCGCCTGCGACGGCCTCTACATGGCCTCGCTCGACAGCAAGCGCCAGGCAGCCTATGCAGGCTGGCAGGGCGCCTTCTTCAACGGCGCGCGCTTCTTCATCACCGGCGTGGTGCTGAAGCTGGCGGGTTATCTGGAGGGGCAGATCGGCGTGTTCAACGCCTGGTCCAGCGTCTTCGTGCTGCTGGCCGTGCTCGTTGCGCTGCTGGCCAGCTACAACGCGCGCTTCCTGCCGGGAACGCTGACGACCGAGCACAGCGACATGACCGCGTCCGGCGTGGCGGGCATGCTCAAGGACGTCGTGCAGGACTTCGTCAAGAAGCCCGGCATCTGGCTGGCCGTGCTCTTCATCGTGCTGTTCCGCCTCGCCGAAGGTCAGGTGCAGACCATCGGCCCGCTCTTCCTGCTGGAAGCGCGCGACAAGGGCGGGCTGGGCCTGACGACCGGCCAGGTGGCCGACGTCTACGGCTGGGTGGGCACCGGCGCGTTTCTCGTCGGCTCGGTGCTGGGCGGGTATCTCACCAGCGCGCTGGGCCTGAAGCGCGCGATGCCGCTGCTGCTCATCGCGATGATGGTGCCCAACGGCACGTTCTACTACCTCGCCACGACACTGCCGCAGGACATGCTGCACATCGGCGCGGCCGTCGGCATCGAGATGCTGGGCTACGGCTTCGGCTTCGTCGGCATGATCCTCTACATCATGCAGGCCGTGGCCCCCGGCCGCTACCAGACGGCCCACTATGCGCTGGGTTCCGGCGTCATGCAGCTGGGCTTCATCTTCGCCAAGTTCATCAGCGGTGACATCCAGGTGTCCATCGGCTACCAGCACTTCTTCGCCTGGACGATAGTCTGCGGCGTGCTGCCGCTGCTGTTGCTGCTGTGGGTGCCGATGCCGCGTGGCGCGCGGCATGAGGCGCAACCGGCATGAAGGCGCTGCTGCTGGCCCTGGCGGCAGGGCCTGCCTTCGCGGCCGGCGAGTTCTTCGACGACTTCGCTCAGAAGGACGTGGACGCGCTGCGCGCCAGCGGCTGGGTCGTGCGCGACGGCACCGGCCACCCGGGCCTGGCCGGGTCGCGTTTCTCGCCGGGACAGCTCAGCCTCGACGGCGGCCTGCTGACGCTCAAGCTGACGACCGACGGCACGCCCGCCAACACGACGCTGGCCCAGCTGTGCGGGCCGCGCAAGTTCCTCGTCGGCACGACGACGGCGCGCGTGCGGCTGCGCGACACGCCGGGCTCGCGCGACCCCATCATCCAGAGCTTCTTCCTGGCCAGCCCGCTGAAGCACGACTACGACCCCGACTTCAGCGAGGTCGACTTCGAATACCTGCCGCACGGCGGCTGGGGCGAGCCCGAGACGCGGCTGTACGGCGTCAGCTGGCACACGGTGCGCATCGACCCCTGGCAGTCGTTCAACCAGGCCTCCATCCTGCAAGGTTCGTTCGACGGCTGGCAACTGCTGACCGTGCAGGTCGAGGCCACGCGAACGCGGCATTACGTCAACGGCCGGCTGATCGGCGAGCACACCGGCCGCAACGTGCCCAGCCAGCCCATGGCGATCAGCTTCAACCACTGGATCTCGGCCGGCTCGATCGTCGGTGCACCGCGTGACTACACGTTCGACGTGGACTGGGTGCTGCACGAGGCCGGCCGCACGCTGGCGCCGGCCGCCATGCAGGCGCGCGCTGCGGCGCTGAAGCAGCAGCGCGTCAGCCGGCGCGACAACATGCCCGACCTGGGCCTCATCAGCGAGTGCAATCTATGAAGCAGACCTGGCTTGCTGCGCTGGTGCTGGCCGCGCTGTCCGTGGTGGCAACGTCGGCCGGCGCGGCACCGCCCGCACGGCCCGTGGTGGGCGCCTATGTGCTGGCCGAGCGCGGCGTGGGGGTTGTCGAGCAACTGCCGCCCGGCCGGGTGTCGCACCTGCTGTATGCCTTCTTGTTGATCTGTGGCGACGGGCAGCGGCCCCAGGAGGACGAGGCCTGTGCCGGCCGCCCGGCGTTCAGCATCGCGCCGCATGCGGACCAGGACACCTTCTCCGCCGCGTTCCAGCGGCTCAAGGCGCGCGACCCGCAGGTGCAGGTGCTGGCCTCCGTGGGCGGCTGGGGTGGGTCCGACCCCTTCTTCCACCTGGCCGCCACGGCCGAGGGCCGCCTCGCCTTCACCCGCGCGGCGATGGCGTGGCTGCGCGCCCACCCCGGCTTCGACGGCCTGGACATCGACTGGGAACACCCCGGCTCCAACGGCGCCGCCAACGGTGTGGCGCTGGGCGGCCCGCAGGATGGCGAGCATTTCGTGCTGCTGATGCAGGACCTGCGTGTGGCGCTGGACGCGCTGGGCCGCGAGCTGAACCGGACGTTCGCGCTGACAGTGGCCGTCAACACGACGCGCGAGCAGTTTGCGCGCATGCCCACGGCCATGGGCCGCGCGGCCCGCGCGCTGGACCTCGTCTTCATGATGACCTACGACTTCGCCGGCCCCTGGACGAAGACTGCCGGCCACCACACGCCGCTGCGCAGCGCGAAGGCGGGTGACGACCGCAGCCTGGAGGCGGCCGTGGCCAACTTGCGCGCCGAGGGCGTGCCCGCCGGCAAGCTGGTGGCCGGCGTGGCGATGTACGCCCGCGGTTTCGACGGCGTCGCCCCCGACGGCCATTACGAGCGGCCATATCCCAGCGCCGACGGTTCCATCGCGTTCAAGGACCTGGGCTCGCTGGGCCTCAAGCCGCGGTTCGACAAGGCCTCGCTGTCGTGGGCGCTGGTCGGCCCGGGCCGGTTCGTCGGCTACGACGACCCACGTGCGGTGCGCGCGAAGGTGGCGTTCGCGAAGCGCGCCGGGCTGGCCGGCGTGTTCGCCTGGGAGCTGAACCAGGACAACGGCGCGATCCTGGACGCCATGCAGCCCGGGCCATGAACAACGCGCCGTCGCAGGTCGGCCGCATCGCGTCGGTGGATGCGCTGCGCGGCCTGGCCGTGGCGGCGATGCTGCTCGTCAACAACCCGGGGGACTGGGGGCATGTCTACCCGGCGCTGCTGCATGCGGCCTGGCACGGCTGCACGCCCGCCGACCTGATCTTCCCGGGCTTCCTGTTCATCGTCGGTGTGTCTGCCGCGTTGAGCCTCTCACCGCGCGTTGCGCTGGGTGCGGCACCGGGGCCCTTGTGTGCGTCGGTGCTGGCGCGCGGGCTGCGCATCATCGCGCTGGGCCTGCTGCTGCAGGCGCTGGCCTGGGCGCTGCTGCACCGGCCCGAGTTCCGCGTCATGGGCGTGCTGCAGCGCATCGGGCTGTGCTTCATCGTGGCGGGCTGCGTGGCCGTGCGCTGGCGCGAGGCCGGGCACTGGGCGCTGTTGCTGGCGCTGCTCGTCGGCCACAGCGCGCTGCTGCTGGCCGGGGCCACGCTGGAGAAGCTCGGCAGCCTGCCGCAGCGCGTCGACACCTGGGTGCTGGGCCGGGCGGCCTACGAGTGGGATGCCAACACGGGCATCGCGTTCGACCCCGAGGGCGTGCTGTCCACCTTGGGCGCGCTGGCGACGACGGTGTTCGGCCTGCTGTGCGGCGGGCTGCTGCGGCGTGGCGACGCGCGGGCCTTGGCGCTGACCGGCGCGCTGGCGGCGCTGGCGGGCTGGGCGTGGTCGGCCTGGCTGCCCTGGAACAAGCAGCTGTGGACGCCCAGCTTCGCGCTGTGGACCGGTGGCCTCGCGGCACTCGCGCTGGCTGCGGCCCATGTCGGCATCGACCGGCTGGGGCTGCGCCCGTGGGGGCGGGCCTTCGGCCGCAACGCGATCGGCGCCTATGCCGGGGCCTGGGTGCTGAGTGTGCTGCTGGCGGCCACGGGCTGGGGCGAGCGGCTGTATGACGCGGCCTTCGGGCCGCTCGGCGCGCGGTTCGGGCCGCAGGCGCAGTCGCTGGCATTCGCGCTCGCCTTCGTCGCCGCCTGGGCCATCGTCGTGCGCGCGCTGGATCGGCGCGGTTGGTACTGGAGGGTCTGAGCGATGACGCCTGTCGAGGAGTGGCCGGCGGTGGACGCGCTGGCGCTGCGCGAGCGCCTGGCGCAGCACGCGACGCCCGTGCTGCTGCGCGGCCTGGTGGGCGGCTGGCCCGCGGTGCGTGCGGGGCGCGCCTCGCCCATGGGCATCTGCGACTACCTCAGCCGATTCGACCGTGGCGTGGAGGTCTTCGCGACCAAGACGCGCGCGTCGGCACGCGGTGTCATGGGCTACAACGACGCGCTCACCGATTTCGCCTTCGTGAAGGCGCGCATGACGCTGGCCGAGTTCATCGGCCACCTGCACGCCTACCGCTCGGCCGACACGGCGCCTGCCATCGCGGCCCAGTGCGCCAAGGTCGGCGATGTCATCCCCGGCTTCCTCGACGAGAACCGCCTCGCCGCGTTGCCGGGCGTGATGCCCAACTTCTGGCTCGGCAACGCGCTGACCGTGCCGGTGCATCACGACCACCCGCACAACCTGGCCTGCGTGGTGGCAGGGCGGCGGCGCTTCACGCTGTTTGCGCCCGACCAGGTGGGCAACCTCTACATCGGCCCGCTGGAGCACACGCCCTCGGGCGCGCCCATTTCCGTGGTGCACCCCGACCCGCCTGATGTCGCCCGCTACCCCCGCTACCGCGACGCGCTGGCGTCGGCCGTCGTCGCCGAACTGTCGCCGGGGGATGCGCTCTACATCCCGCCGCTGTGGTTCCATCAGGTCGAGGCGCTGGAGAAGGTCAACCTGCTCGTCAACTACTGGTGGCCTGTCACGGCCGCGCAAGACCTGCCCAGCCCCTCGGCGGCCTTGATGCAGGCGATCCGCGTGCTGAACGGCTTGCCGCCCGCCCAGCGCGACGCCTGGGCGGCGATGTTCGATCACTATCTGGTGCAGCGCGACATCGACCCCGCCGCCCATGTGCCCGAGGCCTGGCAGGGCGTGCTGGCGCGGCGCCGCTGAAAGGAAGCGTCATGCAGCCCATGAAGGAACTGACGGGCGTGACGCGCCAGCGCTTCGAGCAGGAGGTGCTGCCGGGCTACGAGCCGGTGGTGCTGCGCGAGTTGGTGTCGCACTGGCCGCTGGTGGCGCAGGGGCTTGCGGGCCTGGAGCCCTGTCTGCACTACCTGCTGAGCTTCGACGCCGGCCAGCCGGTGGACGCGCTGCTGGCGCGGCCGGATGCGGCGCGCGCCTTCACCTACCGCCCGGGCCTGGACGGCTTCAACTTCACGCACGACAAGCGCCCCTACGCGGCGCTGTTCGAGCAGCTGTGGCGTTACAGCCATTTCCCGGAACCACCCGCGCTGGCGGCGCAGAGCGCCTCGGTGCCAGACGCGCTGCCGGGCCTGGAGCGGGCCAACGTGCTGCCGCTGCTGGAGCCGGCCATCGCGCCGCGCATCTGGATCGGCAACCGCGCGACGGTGCCGGCCCATTTCGACGACTCGCACAACATCGCCTGCGTGGCCGCCGGGGCGCGGCGCTTCACGCTGCTGCCGCCGACCTGTGCGCCACTGCTCTACCTCGGCCCGCCGGACCATGCGCCCACGCCGGCGCCCATGTCCGTCGTGCCCGACCTGCACCGCGCCGACCCCGCGCGCTTCCCGCTCGTGGCCGAGGCGCTGCAGCACGCGGTGGTGGCCGAGCTGGCACCGGGCGATGCGCTCTACATCCCGCCGCTGTGGTTCCACCAGGTCGAGGCGTTGGCGCCGCACCTGAACATCCTGATGAACTACTGGTGGCGCCCGGACGCCGCACCGGGCCGGCCCGACGACCTGCACCTCGCCGCGTTGCGCCTGGCCATGCTGGCGCTGCGCCACCTGCCGGATGCCGAGCGCGAGGGCTGGCGGGCGCTGTTCGGCCACTACGTGTTCGGCGCGCGGGGCGAGGCGCTGGCGCACATCCCGGCAGGCCAGCGGCATCTGTTCGGCGATGTGGACACGGCGCGCGACGCGACGATCCGCCAGGACATCGTCGATCAGCTCAAGCGCTGATCGGCCCCGTGCGCCGGCCGTTTGCCGCCGCCATGAAAAAAGGGAGCGTGTTGTCACACGCTCCCTCCGAGCTTCGATCCGCTTGACCCGACCCGGGATCGCCGAGCCAGGTTGACTGCATCAGTACTTGACGCGAGCCGTCAGGTAGAACTGGCGACCGTTCTTGTAGATGGCGCGCGGCTGCACTTCCGACGTGTAGTACTTCAGCTTGGGGTCGTTCAGGTTCTGGCCGTCCAGACTCACGGCGAAGTTGTCGCTGAACTTGTAGCCCAGGGATGCGGACAGCACGCCGTTGGCCTTCTGGTAGTAGTCCGAGCCGCGGTCCGCGCCGATGTAGATGTCATCGGTGTGGCTGTAGTTCAGGCGGGCCGACAAGCGGTCGTTCTCGAAGAAGCCGCCGAGGTTGTACGAGTTCTTCACGTTGCCGCGCAGCACGTGGCCGTCCTCGTCGTGACCGTCGGCCAGCGTGTAGTTGGCGCTGATGCCGAAGTTGCCGGCGATGGGCGTCTCGAACGCGAACTCGAGGCCTGTGACCGAAGCCTTCTTGTTGGTCGGGCCCGTCAGCGTGAACTGGCGGTTCACCAGCTGCGAGGCGCCACCGGCGGTGTTGGTCAGCATGGTCGGGTAGGTCGCTGTGAACGTGCCGTCCGTGATGTAGCTGCCCATTTCCATGTGGAAGGCGCCGATCGACGCGAAGGCGCGCGGTGCGAAGTACCACTCGACGTTGGCGTCGAAGTTGGTCGAGCGGATGGGCTTCAGCGCCGGGTTGCCGGCCGTGCCGCCGCCGACGATGCTGTTGTCCAGGTACATGCCGGCCGTGTTCAGGCTGACCGCGGAGGACAGCGCGGTGTAATCGGCGCGTGTGAGGGTGCGGCTCAGCGCCAGGCGGGCCACCACGTCCTTGGTCACGTCGATGCGGATGCTCGCGCTGGGCAGGATGTCCGTGTAGCTCTGGCTGGCGGGAATCAGGTATTCCGTGCCCCAGGCCGACGTCACGCTGGTGCCGGACGATGCCAAGTAGCTCCAGGCATAGGAGGACTGCTTGGTCTTCACCAGGCGCAGGCCGGCGTTGCCGCTCCAGCCGTTGCCTTCCAGGTTGCCTTGAAGGTAGGCGGCGGTGGTGGTTTCCTTCACGCCGTACTCGCCGCCCTGGATGGGCGAATGGACCGCAGCGCCGACGCCGGAGGCGGTGTCGATGCGGTTGGTGTATTTGGCATCGAAGGCCGCCAAGTCTTCGGGCGTGATGTAGGCGATGTTGCTCGGGACGCTGCCCCCCAGGCCGCTGGCGAAGTTGTCGGGGTAGTACTGCGTGAACTTGGGCGAGTTGGCGATGGCGTAGGACGACACGGCCGCGCCGCCCGTGCAGTAGTAGGACGCGCTCCAGGTGTACATCTCGGCGCCGTAGGCCGTGCCGGTGCTGCAGCCCGGGCGCTGGTTGACGGTTGAACCAGTGTGGCGGTCGTGCTTGGCGCTGCGCGCGCCGAAGGA
>JACCDO011308549.1_pt1 | contig 14256 bp, 15 predicted proteins | sample 7446101 | NCBI WGS metagenome assembly JACCDO01 (sample SAMN15323440, study PRJNA562643) | freshwater metagenome | isolation source: river surface water | place: USA:Blue River Watershed | collected 2017-08-16
CTACAACAACATCTACAACAACATCTACAACAACATCTACAACAACATCTACAACAACATCTACAACAACATCTACAAGCCAAACAGATATTCGTTATTCGGTTCCAGATTCGTCTATTATTCAAACTGTTTCCACAACAGTTTCAGTGTTTTCTTGTTCCCCGACAACATTTAGATTATTCCCAGACCTCACAGAAGATCAAGAATCTGTTATTTTACAACTAACAAGTGTTTTTGAAAATTCAGACACGGATCTGCAATGGTCATATGCTGAAAATATAAACGATGGAAGGGGTATTACATTTGGTCTTGGATTTTGCACAGGAACTGGCGATGGAAGTCAAGTATTTAAAGAATATATAGCATTAAACCCATATGATTCTGCAGCTCAAAATTATCTATCAGCTCTTGAAGCTATAGATGCTCAAAATATAGATTTAAACCCGTCTCTTGTAGGGCTTGATAATTTTATTTCTTATTTCAATGCGAATGGAGGTTCAACGTATTTTAAAATAGCACAATTAAAAGTCTTGAAAAAACTATATGTTGATCCATCAGTTGCAAAAGTAAAATCACTTGGATTTTCTTTACCTATAACCTATGGAAAATTTTACGACTTGTATATTAATCACGGAGAATCCGGTGCATCGACAATTATAAACTCGGTCGGAAGTTATTCAACAGAGCTTGATTTTCTAAAGCAATTGTTGTCAACAAGGCTTGTAGTATTACAAAATGATGCTACATGGGCCAGTTCTGTTGATAGAGTTAATGTATACACAAGTCTCTTGGATACAAATACAAATTTAAACATCCCTTTTGATATTACTTGCTATGGAGACAGTTTTACAATTACAACTTCTCCTGAACTACCTGTCAAAATTCCTTGCGATGGATCTTTTACATCTACGCAAATACGAGCTTCCCCTACTCCTACTCTCATTTACAGTAGAACAAAAATTTCAAAACCACAAGAAACAGGTGTTTTGAAATATAGAATAAATAAAAATCATAGAAAACATAAAAATCATAGAAAACATAGAAACCACAAAAATTGTTAAAAATCAGTTAAAGTATGTATTCTTAATATATTTAATACTACATCTTTCTTTTGGGTTTATTTTTACCATGCAATTAACAATATCTCTAACTGGAATACAATAATACTCTTCTTTGATATCATCAAATGGAGAAATACTTTCTATAACATCAGTGGTTTTATAAAAGTTGTCTAATTCTTTTATACGTAATAATTGGTTTTTTACATTTTTATCGTGGTTAAATATATTCTCACTGTAAATTTCATTAGATTCCGAATCTTCACTAAAACTTTTTCTACGATTAAAAATCCTTTCAGAAATAAGATGAGATTCTGTTTGTTCGTGAGGTAATCTAAGATTTATTAATTCGTAAAAAACTACTCCTAAAGAAAAAACATCTGTTTTTTTAAATTCTGTAAGAGACAATGGGATTAGCGAGTGTTCTGTTTTAATTTTTTTCAACATTTCTCTATTTTTTATAGTGTATCCGAGAATTTCCGGCGCCATATATAAAAGTGTCCCTCCCGGAATACAATTATTAGAACAACTTAATCCAAAATCTATAAAAACACATCGTGTAATTTCATTTTCCTTATTTATTTGGACCAATATATTATCGCTTTTAATATCTCCATGCACAATATTATGAGAATGTAACCAATACAATTGTTCTATTAAATTTTTAATAACAAATTCAACATTTTGACAACTAAAATTAATAATATATTTTTCATGTTCTCGAATAACCTGTTTTAAAGTTTGAGAATTTTCTATAAATTCAGTTACGATATTGAAATTATTAGAATCTTTGTCATAAAAGGCTTCTATATATTCTAAATGATCTATTTCCGATTTTGAAATTTTTTTAATAATCTTTATTTCATTTTGAATTTCTTCTTTATTTTCAGGTCTAACTTTTATTTGTTTAATTGCATAATGTTTTTCGTCTAACTCGTTCTTAACAAGATAAACTGTAGAAAAAGCTCCTTTGCCTAATCTTTTTACGATAGTGTATTTATCCATTAATATAAAAAATGAAAAAAAATATTTAAAAACAAATAAACTATAACATCAAAATGCTTCTACCTATTATTTCAATCTTGCCACTGCTTGTAAGCCAAGTCTTTTCAAAAAGACTGATGCTAACTCCTAAACACGACAAGGTTTTTATCGATTTTACTGAACTCAATGCTTATTTGAACACTTATGACAATTCAGTTGAAGTTTTGGCAGAATTTGACTCCCAATTTACAATATATGTATCCGAAAATGATAATTTCGGAGAATATAAATCTTTCTTTGAAGAAAATTATGAAATGGAATATGATTCTGAAGTTAAAGTTTTTGGATGGAAAGAAAACAATCGATATTCCGACTCTCAATCTGTTCCTTGGCATCTTAGTCGTGTAGTTCAAACTGATCTTCCTCTGAAGGGACAATTTCCTTACGGTTCTGGAAAATGTCATTCTAATAACAAAAACATTAATACTTATATTATTGATACTGGCATTGATGTTAAACATCCAGAATTCGAAGGAAGAGCGGTTTGGCTATCTAATGATTCAGGAGACGGTGAAGATAGAGATTGTCATTCTCACGGAACTCATTGCGCAGGTCTTGTAGGTTCTAAATCTTATGGTGCTTGTAAAGATGCTAATCTATTCGCAATTAAAGTATTGGGATGCGACGGCAGTGGTAGTATTACAAGTGTTATTAAAGGTGTAGTTACGGCTTATAGAGACCATTCTGCAAAATACTCTAAAGACAAAACAACCCACGCTGTTGTATCAATGTCTCTTGGGGGTGGAAATTCTGGAATGCTTACAAAAGCTATTTCTGCTTGCTTGAAGATGAATCCTCATATACATTTTACAGTAGCAGCAGGAAATGAAAACCAAGATTCGTGTAATGTTTCCCCAGCAAATGCTAAAGGTGTTATTACTGTAATGGCTTCTGATTCAAAAGATTCAAAGGCTTCTTTTAGTAATTGGGGGAAATGTGCGAATATGTATTCCCCAGGTGTTTCTATTCTTTCAACTGTTCCTGATGGTAAAACAGCAGTTTATTCCGGAACTTCAATGGCTACTCCTCTTTTGGCTGGGGTCTTGAATCATTATATTGATATGCACACGAATGTAGATAATAAGCAAATGGTTCAAATTTTGACAGCATCTGCATCAAAGGATAAAATTCACGGAAATGTTGATAGCACCGCTAATCTTTTAGTATTTTTATCAAGAGATAAATCGTCTAAACAAGACGAATTATAAAAAAAATATATATATGTAAAAAGTATTATTATGTCTAGTGTTCAAGATTTTATTCTTGACAATAAAAAACGTAAAATAATTATGAATCATTTAAAAGATGTATGCGAAAAAAAATTTTGCACAGAAATTATTTATTTCTTAAAAGATTATAAAAAACTTGAAGAATTAAAAAAAGATGACCATATTCATACATTTTGCGAAGAAATGTATGAAAAATATATACATCCTGAATCTGATATGGAATTAAATATTCCTAGTAATCTAAAGAAAAAAATAAAGAAAAGCAACGATAAAAAAATTATTTGGAAAGAAATTTACGAGTATATTTTACATGATGTTAAATATATAATGGAATGGATGTGAAATAAAAATATTATTAATTTAATTTATAATTAATAATGTTTTCAAAATTACCAAATGAACTCGTATTAAAAATAATATTTGAAACGGGCCCTGAAAATTTAAAAAATCTAATTTTTATAAACAAGCAATTTTATAATTTAATCAAATCAGACATTGAATATATTGTAAAATACATATTCAAAAAATACAAGGTAGATGAAAATAACCGCAAGTCTTTATTAAATGTGTTTATTGATCACGAACATAATTTTAACGAAGAAAATGATGTAGACGACGATTTTGAATTTAAATCAGAATACGATGAAATTTATTATTCAAATTTATTTTTATTTAAGAAATTTTTGAAAATATATTCCTTAAAAAGCATGTTATTTTTACCTGAAAATAAAAAAATAGATACTTTTTGTATTTTGCCAAATTTAGAGGAGTTGAAAATTAACGCAGGAAATAGATTATATCGATTACCAAAATTAGAAAATTTAATCAAATTAGATATTTCTTTTAATATATGGACAAAATTTCCATCTTCTAATTTTTCTAAATTAAAAATACTAAACATCAATTCAACTGATATTCAAGAAATTCCTGAAATAAAGACATTAGAAATTTTAATTTGTTCCTCAAACCCAATATCCCAAATACCAAATCTACCTAATTTAAAATATCTCGACTGTTCAAGTTGTTCATTTACAGAAAATTCTTGGATTTCAAAGGAAAGAGTTCCTAAATTAAACAAGTTAGTGTGCAGAAACAATGCTATTTCTGTAATACCAGAATTAACAGAAATAGAAACGATTAATTGTGAAGAATGCAGATTCTTGACAGACATTTATCCTTCTCCAAATCTTAAAGAATTAATTTGTAATAGATGTATAAATCTTGGTAATCTACCAGAATCTCAAAGTTTAGAAATTATATATGCAGAAGCTTGTTCTTTAAGAATCATTTATAAATACCAAAAATTAAAAACGCTTTATTGTAATCATAATATATTTGTAGAATTTATACCAGAAATAGATACTCTTGAAAGTCTAAATTGTTCTAATTGTATATTAACAGATATACCGCAACTTCCAAATTTGAAAACTCTTAATTGCAGCAATAATGCTATTAGACGTTTTGAAGACTATCCTAAATTAATGTATTTAGATTGTAGTTTTAATAGAATTGAAAGCTTGAATGGTTATAATTTTCCACAATTAGAAAATCTTTTTTGCAATAATAACGATCTGCTTTATATAATAAATTTTAGAAGATTAGAAACGTTGATATGTAATAATTGTAAATTATATGAATTAGATACAAAAATGTTTAATTTAGATAAACTTATATGTTCGAATAATTTTATTAGAAAAATAGAATATTACCCAAATCTCAGTTATTTAAAATGTGATAATAACCCCATAGTGTTCATATCTCCTATGGATTATCTGAAAATAATTTTTTATCCAGATTGTCTTGAACTAAACACTACAAGTTTTCCAAGATTATTGAATAATTTTGCTATTGGAAGTAATAGTATAAATTAGAAATAATTTTTTTATACGCCAAATATTAAATGAAGTTGAAAAGATTATCGCAGGAACCTAATATATATATTTTGACAGACTCTCTTTTAAAACATTTTTGCAACAAATATGGATTTAATTTTGAAAATATAAAGTCTCAACAAAATTTTATAGATACTTTAAATGTATTGCTTGAATTTCATATGAATAATAATTTCAATAATCTTGATTCTACGCCTATTACAAATACAAACGTATTCGTAAATGATTATAAAATCAAATATAAAAATTTTCTTGATAAAACTTATGACGAGTTAAAAGAATTTTCAGAACGAATTGATAAACATTTTACTTTTAATACGCTTAAAGAAAATATACTTAAAAAAAAATTTATATTTACAGAACAAGGTGAAGATATTATTAGCCCATCTCAAAAATTTTCTGATGATATCAAATGTTATATAGTTTTAGATTATATTTTCTGTTCATTGTATGTTCTGTTTAATTTAATTTATTTTAGTTATTTTCAAGACATCGTAATTTTGGAAGAATTAAGAAATACAGATAAAAGTTTAAATGAAAAATTAACCAATAAACGGCATATTCCAGATTTTGTATTTATACAAAACACAATTCTTGAACATAGTAAAAAAACTACATTTTTTCAAAAAATAAAAGATAAAATAAGTTCTATATCAAAACCTTTTAAAAAATGTTTAGTTTCACAAGTTCTTAGTATAAACTTTTCAAGTTTTACCAAAGAATATTTAGGAATAATCACTTGTATAATTTTGAATGATGACTATTATATGATGCCAAAATATTTGCTGTCAGAATATATCCGTGATATATATGATCAAAAAACAATTTTATTCACTGGGAATAAAATTTATTATAAGCCTGTAAAAATTAAAGGAGTTCCTTCGGAAGATTGTGATGAAGAGTTAGACGACTTTAAAGAAACTTATATAAAAGCGGATTCTAAAAAAGCCGTTGTTGCATTTAAAAAATTACTTGACCAGTATCTTTTTCAATTAGATTAAGTAAAAGTAGTTCTACACCAAGATTCGTTTAATCCGGTGTATTCAAAAGTTACGTGCATCAAGAATCCTATTAAAAATATATTAATAATCATAGGAATAAAATATTTTTCCTGCGAGTTTATTATTTTACCAGACATAATAAAATAACCAGCGTATCCAAAAAATATGGCTATAACACCTATAACAATAGCTTCTAATAATACTTTTTCTAAATTTCTTGTCATACTTGTATTTATATTTACTTTTAAAATAAGAAATTGAATTTAAAATTATTATTTGAAAAATTATTTATGAGTTTAAAAATTTCATCTTGGGCTTATTATAATAATTTTACAAATGAAGAAAAAACTTCTTATAAAATAAAGCAATACACAAAAACTTTTTGCGAAAAATTAAACATACCAGAAATGCTTATATCTGATATATCATCTTTAGTCTTAGATACTCTTAATATATCAAAAAAACATAGCGGTTCAAAAAGAGCAAAAGTAAAAGATGGGATAATAATAGTATGTATTAATTATATATGTAAAAACAATGGTATATATTTTAAATATAAAGATCTGGCTACACTTGCAAATATAGATATAAAATATATATACAATGGTGAAAAAATTATAAATGAATTTATAAATACAGGAAAACTAAATTATGATATCAATTTATCTAAAAATTCTTATGAAACCTTGCTTGGAATTATTAAATCAAAAAAGGTTAAAATATCTGATGAAATTTTGATTGAATTTCAAACAATATCTAAAGTGTGTGAAACAAATGACTCTTTATCTGACCATTATAAAACAAGTATAGCTTTAGGATGTTTGTATTATGTAATGTCTAAATATGAACCTATAGATATTAATATGTTTTGTAAAATTTTTGATATCTCAAATGCGACTTTGACCAAGGTAGTGGAAAAATTGAATAAAATATTCTTAAATTAATTAAAGTATAATGAACAATTTACCAGTTGAAATTAATTTAAAAATCATTTTAAATATGGAACCAGATATATTTTTAAAACTTGTAAATAAAGGTATTTTTGCAGAAATTTACAATTCTAATAAAGAATATATAATTAAACAATTTTTTAAAAAATACAAATTTAATAATGAGGATGAACATAGCATAGTTTATAATTACTGTAATGATTATTCCACCAAATTTAAAAATGAAACCATAGATGAACAATTTTTTTTATTTTGTAAAATATTTCATCTGGAATCTATAGATATAGCGTATAGAAATAAATATATAACATTTCCAGAATTACCAAGATTGAAAAAATTAGAATGTTGCTATAACAAGATAACGGAATTACCAAGGTTTGTAAATTTAGTTTATTTAGACTGTAAAGATAATTACTTGATAAAAATAATAGATTATCCTAAATTAAAAAATTTGAATTGTTCAAATAACAGAATAACAGATATTTGCGGATGTAATAACCTTGAATATCTATCTTGTAAAAATAATAATTTAACACAACTCGGTTATTATGAAAAATTAGATACTTTAATATGTTCTAATAATTTTATAAGAACATTACCATTTTATCAAAATATTTATAAAATAGCTTGTTCTAATAATTTAATAGAATTTTTAGAAAGATATACTAAATTAAATATCCTTGAATGTGATAACAATTTGCTAACATCAATTCCTAATATAGACTCACTAAGAATATTGTATTGCGAATCAAATGATATAACAGAAATAAAAGATTATCCCCATTTGAGAATTTTACATTGTTCAAGAAACAGAATCAGTAAAATTGGAAGATTGGACAGTATAAAAAATTTAGATTGTTCATTTAACAGACTTCAAAAAATTAATAATTATAGATATTTAGAAGATTTAGTCTGTTGTAATAATAGAATTGAAAAAATAATGTATTGTGGAAATCTTAAAAAACTTTATTGTTCAAATAACTATATATACAAATTAAAATACATAAAATATCTTGAAATCTTGGATTGTAAAAACAACTTTTTAATCAAACTTCCAACTTTTACACGCTTAAAAGAGTTATATTGCTCTGAAAATTTAAATACAGATAATCTGTCAAAAGAAGTTTTAATTATAAAAATCTAAAACCATTTTCTTTTATACTTTTTAACCCACTCTTTTGTTAAAATGTAATATTTGTCTTCGTGACCAGCAAACATAGGTTCTATATCAGAACTAAATTCTTGACCATATGTATCTACAAAAGCATAATTTGGAGGAGTTTTTTGATTTTCAGAGCCCCATTCATTCCAAGCTGTTATAAACACAAACGTTGGATCATATTTCATTACGTTTTCCCATTGTTTATTATAATAGTATCCATCATTTCGCCCAATACGTTTTGTATTCGGATCGCTCATAAACGTTTCCTGAGTCGCTACACAAACACTCATTTGTTCAGGTTTTCCATTACGAATAAATGGTAAATGCTTTTGACCATTTACATTTGTATTTTGTTTAAATGTCCAAGATATTACATCTGTATCGCTGCATATATAAGCACTTGAAACGCTTTTTGAATTACCGATACAATTAAAATCAAGCAATCCCCAACATCTTCTACAAGTCAAGCCTTCTATTTCAGGAATTGAATTGTCTTTGTCAGTAAATGCTATTAAGATCAACGGATTGTTTTCGTAGTTGAAAAATATATTTTCATCATAAATTTGGTTATCATAAAATTGAGTTTTTAATTTTTTTGCAGAATTTTCATTTTGAACAAATAAAACTATTTGAGGCGATTTCATTTCTAAACCGAATCTTTCACTATATCTTTTACAAACAGCGTGAGTAGATTTTACTATAAGAGGTTGTTCTCCGTTTGTTAAATCAATTGATATAAAATCTATTCCAGCATTATACAATAAATCAGCGTGATAATCTATCAAATCATTATTTATAGAACCATCATCGTTAATAAACCTGTATTCTCTTAAACTACCGTTTTTATAAGCTGGTGCTCCCCACCAATGATATCCCGATCCACAAATGCCTTGTTCGCAACTTGTTTCAAACATAATAGGGTGAGAGCCATTATTCATCATATGGTCAGCCCAAGTTGAATATAAAATAGTAACGTATCTGTCTTTTGTTTTTAAAGAGTATAAATAATAAACTATCAAGCATATTGTCAAACAACAAAGAACTGATAAAATTATTTTTTGCAATAGAGAGTTATACATTAATGATACTTAATAGATAAAACAATTACTATAATTAACGGTTTTAAAAAAATTATTTATGTTTAGGCGGATAAAAAAAATTAGAAGTTGTGTTAGATGAAAGAACGCCGTATATTAAAAAAGGAATAATTAAAAATACACCAAAGATAGCCACAACAGCCCCCTCACCATGATCAAATTCGCCCGACCTTTCTGCATAAATAAACCAAATTGAAATTATTGTGAATGAAATAGCCGATATGAAAACAATAATATTATTAAATCCAAAATTAATTCGGAAAACGGCATACATTACAAACAAATTATATAAAATTAAAGAAGCTAAAGACGCTAAAGACGAATACTGTCCGGTGTTATCCGCTCCCATTTATATAATACATTTCTATAAATTTATTTTTCTATAAGATGAAAATATGTAAAGAAAAATCGGAATACTAAAGATAATTCCATAAAGTCTTGCACGATGCGACGATGGCATCGTTTTACTATTGATTTTCTTAATATTGTATTTGGCATTAATTTCTAGATAAAACACGTATAATACATAAATTATAAGTACAAATGCGAAAATAAGAATAATTATAGACATTGTATCAATTTTCATTCTTGCTATAGATATAAAAACATAAATATTGTATAAAAGTAACATAAAAGAAGAAAATAATGAAGGTATTGTAACTATAATAGTATAGTGATCAAACATTAATATATTCTATATAAATAATAAATAATTTTTGTAAAACAGAATAAATAGACATTGATTTTAAAACACGAAATGCTTGTTATGAAAGAATTAAGAATAGGTTAGCGCCCATGAAGTGTATAGAACGAGTCTCGTCCTTGACCCATAAAAAACTGAATTTTTATTGCCAAATTAGGAAATTGTGATAACTGTGATGAACGTGATTGCTGCTAAACAACAACTTGCTGAATTGATCAAGAACGCCAAGACTCAGGCTGACCTTGAGGAACTTGAACAATTAATGGTTCGTTTGAACGTCCAGAACCGCAACGAAGACAAAACTGAGCGTTTCTCTGAAAAAATAATCAACAAAAAAAAATACAAAAGAACAAATCTTTAAAAATTTTATTGAATCCAAAAGTGTTAATGGTATTATCTATGCACCTACTCAAGTTGGGAAATCAGAAGCTACTAAAGTATTTATTGAGACGTGTTTCAGATACAACACGCCTGTGATTGTATCTACAGATAACAAAACCGACCAGCAAGAACAACTATTCAATCGCATCAACGAAGGACTTGGAGGTGCAGATGTCACGATGCTTAAAGTATCAGATAAAGATTTCTCTAAACAGTTTGTAGCATCTATCAAGAACAAAGACCGCCGCTTAGTTATCTTTTGTCTTGACAACGCGTCTCAAATCGATAAGTTGATTAAAGAAGTATGCTCAGTGTCTATGCGAGTAAAAGAGTTCAAAGAAATTACGAAACTTGCGATTATCCACGACGAAGCTGATGTAATCACTAAAGAACGTGAAGTTGAAATATTGAACGATTCCGGATCCGCGAGTCATAACAAGTGGATTGAATTGAAAGAACTAATTAATACTCAGTTAAGTTATATTGACTTGAAACGTATTTTTGTAACCGCGACACCTGAGAACACAGTGATGTTGTATGAAATTGAGAGTCCAGACTTGATGAAACTTGAAGTGCCTTCAACATACGTTGGGTATCGCGATATTCAACACACTGTTCTTGAAGATGACTTGGACGTTGTTGAAGCTATCAAAAATGAAGTTGCGAGAATCAAAACACAAAAAACATTTGAAGCTATTCTTTATTGTATTGAGAGAAAGTTGGTTGATGGACACGAAACAGTATTGAAATCATTGATTAAACAAACAGATGCTATATGTCATACATACAACGGAAGTGGTATTTCTACGTATATGCCTAAGAAACTGTGTAAAGAATTTGAGAAACAACTTGAGAAAATGGAAATCACTTGGACAAACAAATCAAATTACTACAAGATCCAAAAAATGAGTATCCGAGCATTCTATACAGTAATGAAAAATATGAATCAAAGATGTGTAATCACAATTGGTAAAGATTTAATCTGTAGAGGAATCAGTTATGTAGGAACTGGCAACAATCCAATTACAGCTACAACAATGTTTTATAAACCTGGAATGACAATGCATGCAGTTGGAGTATGTCAGACAATTGGAAGAATCACTGGATGTGCTATGCCTAACTTGGAGCGCAGATTGTATGCTCCTCAAGATGTCTATGATACATATATGAAATACAACTACAACCAAGAGATGTATATCAAGAGCATTGAAGAAGCAATTGGTATGCCACTGACTCGTGATGTTATTGCTAATTTAGTATTTCAGAAATACAAGAGAAATATTGATAGACCCAAGTTGAAATTAAGAATGGCTATGAGCGACGACGAAGTCTCAGAGGACGAAGATGGGTATATCGACGGTGTTAAATTATCAAACCTGTCAAAGTGGATGGAATCAGATACTCTTGTTGGAAAGATGCTGAGATACTTGTATGACTGCGAAGGAGACATAAGTGTTAAAGAATTCAAGGAAGGAGTTGATTACAAAGGAAGTGATGAAGAGTTTGTAAATAATATACACGGAGGACGTGGTAATAAAACGCAATATGGAAAACTTTGGATTAATAAAAATAACATTGTAAAAATTAATCCGAATATTAAAGAGTATATTGATAACAACTTGTAAATAATTAAGAATGTGTAAATTGTAAATAATACCTTAAAAGCCCTGTAATCACAATCGTGGTTACAGGGCTTTTTTGCATGTGATTACTAATTCATTAACATAACATTTCTTAGAATGTCTATAAACAGGATATTCATAAATCTGATAGTCTTTAAAAGTGTCTCTAACGAATCGTGTATCAGCTTGCGTCATTATCCATTTAACACCTTTGGTATCTAAAGTTTTTATATTACACAAGAGTTCCTTTACAAACGCGTTATCAAGTACTTCGTCTTTATTGTAATTAAATTGATAATTGTGTTCTTCAAAGTATGGCGGATCTAAAAAAACAAAATCACCTTCCTGTGCTTCCTTTAAAACTTCTTTATAATCTTTATTGTAAATTACACCATTTGTATTATTTAAAAATTTACTAGCCTTTTTTAAATCTTCAGATCTTTTATCGTTAAACGGGTTCCAATTTTTTATATATATGTTTTTATCTATAGCACGAATGTCGAATTTATTCTTTTGGAATATAACCCCCATATAAGAACAATGACCAAGTATTAAATAATCACTTGCTCTGCCTATCCCATACTCCTTGTTTTCAATTTCGCCACACATCTTTTTGCACATTTTCAATTTTTCTTTAATATCCAAAGTAGTAAAAACTTCTGAAAACTCTTTGAAATTATCTATAATCATTCGAGGATTATCCTTAACACGGCTCCAGATATTAATCAAGTCTTTATTCAAATCATTTATAATCCATTCTTTAGGTTGGAGATACAACAACATTGCCCCACTTCCAATAAACGGTTCTATATACTTTCCTGAAAACTCTGGTATCAAGTGCTTGAACTTGTTTATATGCTTGCTTTTATTCCCCTGCCACCTAATAAATGTTTTCATTATTTATTAGACATCAAATTAATTAATGATACTTAACGTTTTAAATATTTCTTTAAAAATTTCTTTTAAAACATTAACAGACATGCTATTACCAATCTGTTTACATATCTGAGTTTTACTCACAGATACAATGAAATCCAAGTCAAATCCTTGCAGCAAAAGACAATCGTTTATAGATAAAGTTTTACAATATCTTGTATGATAAAATGATGCACACTGAGTATTCAATGTTGGAGATATATTTTTAATAGGGTAATAAAATTTATTTGGTAATACAATATTATTTTCAGATGAAATTTTATTAATTTTATTAATATTATCTAAAAGAGTTTTATTAACAGAGCGGAATTCACCAATTCTTTTATCAATGATGAAATCATCCAAAGGTCTCATCTCTAAAGTCTTTGGTTTAACAAACTCTTTTACTTGCTCTGATTTTAAAATCCCTATAATATAAATTCTTTCACGGTTCTGAGGAATCCCATAATCTTTTGTATTGTAAATATCGTAATAAACATTATAAATAGATACATTATTTTGGTCTACAATACCAAGCAATTCGTTAATCAAATAATTAAAAGGTTTTCCGTTTTCAATAAACTTGAAGTTCTTGACATTTTCAAGAATAAATACTTTTGGTTTTTTAATTTTAATTACGTCAATACAATGCAGCATAATATTACCGCGAGCATCACCTGTCCCTTGTTTCTTCCCCATCAAACTAAAGCTTTGACAAGGAAATCCGCATATGTATATATAGACGTCTGGTAACATTGAATGTTCTCGCTCAGTAATGTCTTCATAAAGTATCTCCGGTTCGTAATTAACAAGAATGCTTTTTCTCGCGAACTTGTCAATTTCACACGACCATTTATGTATGAAAGGCACTCCCAATTGTTTGAGCGCTTCTATAGGCGCTTCAATCCCCGAACAATCAGTCCCGATTGTAATCATTAAACTGTGCCAACAATTTAAAAACCGAATAAGAACGGGATGCTTGCCAATAAAGAAGCAGAAACGAGACGAGAAATATAAACAACAGTAGGGCTGGCGCCCATGAAAGGAGTATATAACGGGCTCGGGACTCGCCCTCAACGCTCAGCCCAAGGGCTTCGCGGCGCGCTATAGGGCTGGCGCCCATGAAAGGAGTATATAACGGGCTCGGGACTCGCCCTCAGCGCTCAGCCCAAGGGCTTCGCGGCGCGCGGAACTGTGGCAAA
>JACCDO010960083.1_pt1 | contig 14255 bp, 11 predicted proteins | sample 7446101 | NCBI WGS metagenome assembly JACCDO01 (sample SAMN15323440, study PRJNA562643) | freshwater metagenome | isolation source: river surface water | place: USA:Blue River Watershed | collected 2017-08-16
CCGCAAAATTTGATAAAGATGCTAAGATACCTACCGAGGTTCTTCAGGGGCTAGCATCTTTAGGTTTATGTGGTCTTGGGGTGGGCGAGGAGTTTGGAGGACTTGGTCTTGATACGACGTTATACGCCAGGGTTTTTTCTCAAGTTGCAGGAATTGATGGTGCTATCGCAACGACATTGGGTGCACACCAATCAATTGGATATAAAGCACTACTTAATGAGGGAAATGAAGAGCAAAAAAAATTCTGGCTTCCAAAGCTTGCCAGTGGGGAAGTTTTTGCAGCTTTTTGTTTAACAGAGCCAGGATCAGGGTCTGATGCATATTCGATAAAAACTAAGGCCACTAAAAATGCGGATGGAACTTATTCAATTAATGGTCAAAAACTTTGGATCACCAATGGCGGTCTTGCTGGTTTCTATTCAGTCTTTGCAAAAACTGAGCATGATGAAAACGGAAAAACAGTTGAAAAAATTACTTGTTTTATTGTTGAGAAAGAACGCGAGGGAATCTCATTTGGAGAGAAAGAAGATAAAATGGGCATCAGAGCATCTGAAACACGTGCTGTCTATTTTGATAATGTAAAAGTGCCAGCTTCGAACATTATTGGTGAACTTGGAAAAGGTTTTAAAATTGCCATGAACGTTTTAAATACAGGCCGACTTTCCCTTGGATCGGGATCAGTTGGTGGTATGAAAGCAATTTTAAAATTAGCATCTGAGCAGGCGAACACTAGAAAACAATTTGGGGATTATATCGCTAACTTTGGCCTGATTCAGGAAAAGCTCGCTACTATGGCGGCCAATATCTATGCCTCAGAGAGCATTGTTTATATGACTACTGGAAAAATCACTCAGGGCATGCATGATTTTTCTCATGAATCAGCGATTTGTAAGGTGTATTGCTCAGAAAAACTTTGGGATACCATAGATAAGGCCACTCAAATTGCAGCGGGAAATGCTTATATGAGAGAATATCCTTATGAAAGAATCATGAGGGATTGCCGAATTAATCTTATCTTTGAAGGAACCAATGAAATTTTAAGAATATTTACGGCCTTGTCGGGAATTAAAGGTCCTTCTGATGATTTGAAGGAGCTAGGGAAAGTGGCCGATGTTTCTAAGGCCTTTCAAGATCCCATTAAATCAGTTGGTGTTTTAACTGATTTTGCTAAAAAAAGACTTTCAAAATACGTTGGATCAAAAACTTTAACGAAAGTTCATCCGAAGCTTGAAACGCATGGTACTCACTTCGTTACAATGCTAAAAGATTTTTCAATAGCTGTAGAAAATACAATAATGAAATTTGGAAAAAATATCATTGGCAATGAGCTTCTTCAAATGAGAATTGCTAACATGTCGATAGAGCTTTATGTTCAGCTATGTGTGCTCTCTCGTTCAACTTCAATTTTAGATCGATCGGATGTTTCAGAGAGTGATAAGGAGTATGTGACGATGCTGACTGAACTGATCTGTCGAGATAGCCGTCAAAACTTTACTAGAAATTATAAAAGACTCAACTCAAGCTATGACAAACTATTACCAAAAATTTCTAAAGCAGTTAGTGAAAGAAGAGGCTTTGGTTTTGATATCGTGGATTTCTAAAAATAGCAAGCAGGTGATCCCTTGGGGTTGCCTGCTTTTATTACTTTCTTGCTCATCACAAAATAAAAAAAATGAGGATGAAGCATCCCTTGAAATAATTGATAATTTAAAAAAAATTGAATCAAGAGAAAAAAAAGTTAACTTTGGCCCTGGTCAAGCTCATTCCAACATTTTCAAAAATGTTACAGATGAATACGGTCTTGAAAATCTAGAAGCTGTCACAATTAATGTTGTAGATCTTAACCGAGATGGTTTTTCAGATTTAGTTCTTTTGCCCTTTTATTACTCAAGACCAGTCTTTTTAATTTTTGATAAAAAGTTAAAAAAATTCGCTCCATGGAATCATGATCCATTACCTAAGGATTTTAAGGCCTCTTATCTTCTTTTTCATGATTTCAACAAGGATGGTGTCACTGATCTTATGAGTGGGGTCTTTAATCAAAAAAGTGAAGTAACAAAAATTCCTTTAAAATTTTTTAGAGGTAGCTTTAAAGATAATAAATTGAATTTTAAATTGATCTCAAAAGCTATTCCTTTAGGTCCTGCTCCAACGAGTTCTTTAACCATTATTGATTATAATCTTGATGGGTGGACAGATTTGTTTGTAGGTAATTGGTTTGAAAACTTCAATGGAATTTCAGTTCCTGCCACAGACAAATTTTTAGTGAATACAACAAAAGGTGGATTTAAGGAATCCAGTGATGTTCTAAGCGGAGAAGATGAAAAAAGGCCTGGTCAAATTTTTTCAGCAGGGGCGAGGCCTACGTATGGATTATCAACTTGTGATATTGATTTAAATGGATATCCGGATGTACTTACTTCCTCTTCCTCAGGTTATAAAAATAAATTATGGCTGAATTTAAAAGATCAATTAACGGGCAAAAGATATTTTCAAGATTATGGATTGGAAAGTAGTTATGCCGCTGACCAAATTGGCAGTCTCATCATAACAGGTGGAGGACGAACATTTTTTAGTGCTTGTACAGATTACAACAATGATGGGCTCATGGATGTATTTCTTGGAGAGTTATCACATGGCCATGATAATGATTCTGTCGATAAATCTAGTATTTTAACGGGATCGAAACTTTCTTTTCCCCCATATTTTATAAGAACAGAGTACGTAGGAGATGGGGCAAATGAAAGTTGGAATCAAGGAGATAGAAGAGGTATTTGGGTTGATTATAATCTTGATGGGCGAATTGATTTAGTCGTTGATAATTCGGGTTTTCCTCCAAGCTCTAGGCTTGTTCTTTTTGAACAGGATGAACATCACGCTTTCCAAAATGTAGCGCTACAGTCTGGCATAGATATAGTAAATCCCTCCGCAACAGTTGTTCTTGATTTCAATCAAGATGGTAAGCCAGATATTTTGACTGCTCAAAACAGTATAAGAAGGGCAGATATAAAGCCTCGACTTTATCTTTTTGAAAATCAAATAAGAACTAAAAATAAAATTTTAAAAATTCATCTCCATGGAATTAAATCTAATTCTGATGCATTTGGTTCCTTAGTCGAATTTACGATGATGAGCAAGAGGAGTTCTGAAATTAAAATTCATCAAAAAAGATGGAATGAAACAATTCAAGGTGGATTACCATCACAAAATGAATCTGGAGTTATTTTTGGAATTCCCTCAGATTATTTACCTGTTGATGTAAAAGTAACTTGGCCTTTTGTTAAAAAAAATACTTCAGCGATGGGCGAGGTTCTTAAGGTCAGATACAATTTAAAAGATTTCAAAATTAAAAATTATACTGAAATTACACTTTGTGAAAATGGAACTATTTTAGAAGGAAAAAAACAGTGTTATTTTTGAATCTTTTGAATAATTTCGATCAAACTTTTTACATATTCAGGAACTTTTTTAAAATTTAAAGTCGATAGATAGATGTGTTGTTTTGGTAAACCCTTAACATCAACAATTTGAAGATTCTTTCTATCTTCTATTGTGTGCTCTGGAACGATGGCTATACCTAGTCCTTTACGAGCAAGTTTTATCATCGCAGTGATTGAGTTAATAATGATAATGTGATCAGACTTTTTCTTATTTAATTGAAATAAATGATCTTGATTGGAATAAACAATCCAAGGATACTCATGTAGTTGGTTAAATTCCAATTGAGATTTTTTTCCGATGAGTACCATTTTTTCTTCAAATAATTTTAAGGAACTTACAAACTCACTTTGAATTCCTTGAGAAGTGAAAATGAGATCGTATTTTCCATTGTGAAGATTAATTCTTAGGTTTTCTAGACTATTGACTTCAATGATAAGCTGATACTTATATCTTTTAGAAAATTCAACAATGACATCATTAAACCAAGTTTCAAGAAAACCATGTAAAATACCTATGTGAATTGTTTTTGAAACATTTGGATATAATGTGTCTTTAATCTTTTCTTCAAATAAAGAAACTTGTTTTGAAAATTCTTCTCCTATTTTTGTGAGAACAACTTTTTTTGACGACCTGACCAGTAATTGGTGGCCTATAGATTCTTCAAGAAGTTTGATCTGCCGACTTACTGCAGATTGGGCAATACCCAATTCTTTGGCCGCAGCTGAAAAATTTAAAGTTCTAGAAATAACAATAAATGCCTTTAGGTACCTATAATCCGGCGCAAAAGGACTCATTTATTGGCCCAAGGAGGAAGCTTTGAAGTGTCTTTAAAAAATTTTCCCTTGTGATCTCCATCAGCAGCATTAACCAGGACAAATCCTTCTTCATTTGATTGAGGATCCAGGAGATAATCGAGGGTAAATTGCTGAGTGTAATAAGCAGTAAATGGATCAATTAGAAGAATAAGTTCGTAATTTAAAGCTGGATAAAATTTTTTTATAACAAGATCATCTGGGTGAGGAATGGAAAAGCCAGTATCGTAAGTAAAGCCTCCGCATCCTTTGCCACCAATTTTAATTCTAAAGTACTGTCCCTCAAGAGTGTAATCATTGTCTGAGATAAGTTTGATTTGTAGAATCGCACTATCAGTGATGAAGGGATTAATTTGATCTGATGTTATCATAAATAAAGGGGAGAGACTTTTGAGTCTCTCCAGCTGTGTTTAATTGTAATATGTAATAACTGTTTTTTTGAGTCTAGCACTTTTAGTTCTGCAATTTGTATAAACATTCATGCGGAGTCTAGCATAAGTAAGCTCATCTCTTGTGCAAATCGCCTTACATCCACTAAGCGTAAGATTCTTAATTTGGCACTTGGTATCATGTTCTAAAGAGAATTCACTTATTTTTTCAAGACAAGCTTTTTCAACTAAATCAAGAGTTGTCTCAATCTGTTCATTTGAACAGTAATCCTGTGGAAAGCGTGGATAATCAGGAAATGGGTAGCGGTTAGGAAATGGGTAGTATTGCGCAAAAGCATTTAACGAAAAAAATGTCATCAAAAACATAATTATCTTCATTTTGAACTCCTTAAAATAGAATGATGCATTCAACTTCATTTAACGAAATATTGTCAAATATCTCGTTTCAATAAGGACATATATTGTCTTTAATTTTTGGAAGATTTATTCTTTTGTTAAATGAAGAGGAGAAAACTCATGAAAGTTCAATATCTTGTGGAAATAGCTAATCCAGAGCGTCACATAGTGAAGGTTACGATAAAATTATCCAGGCCAGTGACAAGAGAAAGGTTGTCTTTTTTTCTTCCTTCATGGAGTCCAGGGTCTTATTTGATGAGAGAATATTCAAGGCATATTCGATATTTTGAAGCTTCCCTGGCCAATGGTGAAAGTCTTTACTTTGAACAAACTCAAAAAGGAGTTTGGATTGTTGATTGGAAAAGATCTCAAGTCAATTCTCAAACACTTGATTTTCAAGTTAGTTATGAGATCTATTGTAAAGAACTGACAGTGCGAACCTCACATGTTGATGAGTCTCATGCATTTCTTCATGGCCCAAGCTATTTAATGGGTATTTTGGAAGAACAAATTATACTTCCCCAAATTGAATTTCGTTTTCCTCCGATTTGGTCAAAACTAAGTACAGCACTTTGTGACATCTCAAAGAGTAGGGACCGGTTTGTTTATGAGGCAAAAAATTATGATGAACTTATCGATACTCCTGTTGAAATTGGCTGCCAAGAAACGGATGGTTTTGAACTCTTTTCAAAAGCTCATCATCTTGCTTTCTATGGGGAGGTCTATCCTCATCATCAAGATTTAAAAGGAGATTTTAAGAAAATTGTTGCAACGGTTGCGTCGCATTTTAAAAATGAATTACCTTATGATCAATATCTTTTTATTACTCATTTTTCACCAAAGCTTTATGGAGGACTAGAACATTTAAATTCAACAGCTCTTCATTTTGACGGAAGAAAGTTAGGAAATAGAAAGGACTATTTAAATTACCTCTCCCTGGTTGCACATGAATATTTTCATCTTTGGAATGTGAAAAGAATTCGTCCTCAAGAGCTAGGTCCATTTGATTATCTGAATGAAAATTATACATCGATGCTCTGGCTGGCAGAGGGCTTAACTAGTTTTATGGATGATCTTTTTGTTTATCGAGCAGGAATTTCGACTTTAGAAGAGTATCTCGAAGCGATCAAAGGAAATTTGGAAGTTTATTATTCAACTCCAGGTAGAAAGTTCCATTCTTTGGAGCAAAGTTCCTTTAATGCATGGATTAAGTTGTATCGACCTGATGAGAACTCGAAAAATTCTTCTATAAGTTATTATCTAAAGGGTGGTTTAGTTTTTATGAAACTACATTCACTGCTTAAAAAGTCAGGTAAGGGAGTGGATGATCTTCTTGATCTATTATGGGTTGATTTTAAGCAAAGACCTGAACGTGGAATTTCAAAAGTTGAGTTTTATAAATTGATAAATCAGCTTGGAGGCAAGGATGTTCTTGATGAGTTCACAGAAATGATCGAGACAACTAAAGAGATTGATTTTGAGTCTTGTCTTAGCTCCTTTGGATTAGAAATTAAATGGCAGCAGTCGACTCAGCCTTGGTTAGGGGTTGAATGGGAATTTGTTGGAGACAGAGTCTTTGTGAAAAGCGTTGCTTTGGATTCTCCAGGTTATAGAAGTGGATTAAACTCAGGGGATGAAATTTTATTTTTAAATGGACTTCGATTCTTGAAAGAAGATACTGACAAAATGGCTCAATATCTTTTAATTGATCGCCCTTATGAAGTTTTAGTCTCTCGTTTAGGAAAAATGAAGGGCCTATCTGTGATTCCAGAAATCGGTCCTCGAGTGATTAAGGAAATAGGGATAGTAAATCGGTCTTTAGCAGAAGACTCTTTTCGTTACCTAAAAATTTAATTTTTTATTAATCTTTTTTGTCGGGAATTGTCTTATACAATTTTACAACAATATCTTTTCTGCCTCTGTTTTATTTTTTGGATAGTGATAAAATGGTTGAAATCATTTGAACCATAACTTATTCAGGAGATGAAAACACATGGCAAATAATTTGAGACAACAGGCCAAATTAACTGTTTATGAGAGAAAATCAAGAAAATGTTCCGTGCCAGTGAGCGAGCAGGGAAAATTTTTAAAAGTCAGTCAATATTATGGGGAGAATGTTTTTAATTATCATCTCTCGAAGTCACTTTCTCTTGAAGATAAAGATGCCCTAAAGCAAGTTATCGATGGAAAGAGAACTATTGATAGACCACTTGCTACGAAAGTGGCCAATGCGGTTTTAGAGTGGGCCATTCAAAAGGGGGCCACTCACTTTTGTCACTGGTTTCAGCCATTGACGGGTTCAACAGCAGAAAAGCATGATGCTTTTTTAAATTTTGATAACGACCGTGCGATCGAAACTCTTTCTGCTTCTCAGCTTATGCAAGGGGAGCCAGATGCATCATCATTTCCAAATGGTGGATCCAGAGCAACATTTGAGGCAAGAGGTTATACAACTTGGGATTTAACATCTCCCATTTTTATTCAAGAAAGTGCTAATGGAAAAACGCTTGTTATTCCAACAGCGTTTGTTTCTTATCACGGGGATGCTCTCGATACGAAAACTCCTCTTTTAAGGTCTGATCTTAAAATTAATGAGGTTCTTACAAAATTTTGTCATCTTGTCGGATTAAAAGATGTTTCAAAAGTTTATACAACTTGTGGAGCTGAACAAGAGTATTTCCTAGTTGATAAAGCGTTCTATTTTGAAAGACAAGACCTTGTGATGACGGGTCGTGCACTTATGGGATCTTTAACTTCAAGAAACCAGCAATTAGAAGATCATTATTTTGGAATGATTGAAGATCGAGTACTTGCTTATATGCAAGAAGTTGAAATTGAACTTTATAAAATGGGAATCCCGGCAAAAACTCGTCACAACGAAGTGGCACCAGGGCAATTTGAATTAGCTCCTATTTTTAAAGATGCTAACGTCGCTGCTGATAACAACCAAGTTGTGATGACAATTCTAAGAAATGTTGCTTTAAAGCATAATTTTGTTTGTCTTCTTCATGAGAAGCCTTTTGCTGGAGTGAACGGTTCTGGAAAACATTTGAACTGGTCTGCTTCAACAGATTCAGGAATTAATCTTCTTGAGCCAGGACAGAACCCACACGATAATTTTAGATTTTTAGCTGTTGTCGCGACTGTGGTTGAAGCTGTTTATCGACATGCCGATGTGATTCGAATGGGAATTGCTTCTCATGGTAACGATCACCGTCTTGGTGCGAATGAAGCTCCTCCAAGTATTATGTCAGTATTCCTAGGTGATACATTGACAAAAATTTTGGATTCCATGGTTTCAGGTGGTAAGTATGTTGCTTCAGAGAGAACTCTTCTTGATTTAGGAGCAAAACAACTTGCTGCTCTTGCAAAAGATAACACTGATAGAAACAGAACATCTCCATTTGCTTTCACTGGAAATAAATTTGAGTTTAGAGCTTGCGGTTCATCAGCCTCTATCGGGTATCCGCTTTCAGTACTCAATGCTGCTGTTGTTGATGTGTTCATTGAAACTAATAAATTAATTGAGGAAGAGCTTTCAAAAGGTAAGTCAGTTGATGAGGCCCTCTCTGCAGTTATTTTAAAATGGTACGGGCATGCCAAAAAAGTTGTTTTCAATGGAGACGGCTATTCACAAGAATGGGTAAAAGAAGCCGCTTCAAGAGGTCTTGGAAATTTAAGAACGACTCCGGAAGCAATTTCTGTGTTAAAAGATTCTTCCAAAACAAGTGTTCTGACTCGCACAGGAGTGTTTACGGAATCAGAGATTTCAACTCGTCACAATGTTATGCTTGAAAGATACATTAAGTGCCGTCAAATTGAGCTTAAAACTCTTGCTGGCATGGTGATGATGCAGGTTCTTCCGGTGACTGTGAATTACAAGTCGGCCCTTGCTGAAAGTATAAAAAAGCAAAAAGAATGTGGAGTTGATCATTCTGTTGAACTTGAGCTTTTAAAAGAATTAAGCAACCTTTCAAAATCTCTTTATGAGCAAACCGTAAATCTTTCAACGACACTTGATGACCTTCATCACAAGTGCACAGAAGAAGTTTTTGCTAAAAAAATAGCTCAAGATCTTATGCCGCAGTCTGTTCAGATTGCTGATCTTTGTAATCAAATTGAAGAAATTGTGCCAGATGAGCAGTGGCCTCTTCCGAAATTTTACGACATGTTATTTATTAGATAGCACGCTTGGGGCCCAAAAACTGGGCCCCAATTTTTATGCAGTGTGAGAAGTATTTTATTTTTAATTCTTGACGTTTTTTCAGATGGCCCTTATCTCTATTAAAGACACGAATCTTAAAATCCAGGACAAAAATGGCAGATAAAAAATATTTGGTCATAGTTGAGTCACCAACCAAGGCCAAGACCATTCGAAAATTTTTACCCAATAATTATATTATTGAAGCTAGTATGGGGCACATCCGCGATTTACCTCAATCAGCTTCGGATATACCGGCTGCGTTAAAAAAAGAAGCCTGGTCTAAATTAGGTGTGAATGTCGAAGAAGATTTCGAGCCACTTTATATAGTTCCAAAAGATAAAAAGAAAGTGATCACCGATTTAAAAACAAAAATGAAGGGTGTCGATTGCATCTATCTTGCAACCGACGAAGACCGCGAAGGTGAATCTATATCTTGGCATTTACTAGAACTTCTTAAACCAAAAGTTCCAGTTAAAAGAATGGTTTTTCACGAAATAACAAAAGCTGCTATTCAAAAAGCTCTTAAAGATTGTCGCGAAGTTGATGAGAAGTTAGTGCGAGCTCAAGAAACCCGTAGAATTTTAGATCGACTTTACGGTTACACTTTATCTCCACTTATTTGGAAAAAAATAGCCTATGGTCTTTCGGCCGGAAGAGTTCAATCCACAGGTCTTAAAATGATTTGTGAGAGAGAGCGTGAAAGAATGCGCTTTAAAAAATCCGTTTACTGGGACATTAAAGCTGAGGTTCATCCAGAAAAAGATAAGAAGTCGAGTTTCGAAGCAAAGCTCATCTCAGTTAAAGGTGCAAGAGTTGCTGGCGGAAAAGATTTCGATGGTCTTACAGGAAAACTTAATGATGATAAAAAAGTTGTCCTTTTAGATGAAAAGAAAGCAAAAGATTTAGTCAAAAAAATAGAAAATGAACCTTGGAAAGTTATTTCTGTTGAAGAGAAAACTTTTAATTCTAAGCCGGCCATTCCTTTTATTACTTCTACACTTCAGATGGAAGCGAATAGAAAGCTTGGTATGTCTTCTAAAGATACCATGCGTACAGCGCAGCGCCTTTATGAAGAAGGTCTTATTACTTATATGAGAACAGATTCTCCAAATCTTTCTCAGGAAGCGATTAATGCTGCAAGAAATATGGTGGTTGATCTTTACGGAAAGGATTATCTCAATCCAGAAGTAAGACAATATTCAGCTAAGCAGAAAGGAGCTCAAGAAGCTCACGAAGCGATTCGTCCAGCAGGTGCTGAATTTACTCACCCAGATCGTACGGGTCTATCGGGAAGAGAACTGGCTCTTTATGAACTTATCTGGAAGCGTACGATGGCGACTCAGATGAAGGAAGCCGAAAAGGCCAGCATGACAATCAAAGTTGAAGCTGGTGAGGCTGAATTTAGTGCGAGTGGAACAAGAATTCTATTTCCAGGATTTTTAAGAGTTTATGTTGAAGGAAGTGATGATCCTGAAGCAGCACTTGAAGACAAAGAAGTCATTCTTCCAAAACTTAAAAAAGGTGATTCTTTAAAGGCTGCAAGTGTGAAGCCTGATCAACACGAAACAAAAGCTCCTGCAAGATTCACAGAAGCCTCAATTGTTCAACAACTTGAGAAAGAAGGAATTGGTAGACCATCAACATATGCTTCTATTATTGGAACGATCCTTGATCGTGGCTATGTTAGAAAAGAGGGATCTGCACTTATTCCTACTTTTACAGGAATGGCCGTTATTCAATTATTAGAGAAACATTTCGATCATTTAGTGGATTATAGTTTCACTTCTTCGATGGAAGAATCATTAGATAAAATTGCATACGGAGAAGAAGATTGGCTTAAGTATTTAACCAAGTTCTACAAGGGTAAAACAGGTCTTGCTAAAAAAGTTGAAGAACAAGATAAAAAAATCAAACCTGATGAGTCTCGAACCATTCATATTGAAAAAGATGGTAAAGAAATTGATGTCAAAGTCGGAAGATTTGGGCCATATGTCATAGAGATGACTGGCAAAGATGAAGTTCACGCATCTATTCCTGAAGACATAGCTCCAGCTGATCTTGAGCCTGAAAAGGTTAAAGAGCTACTTAAAAACCAATCCCAAGGTCCAAAACCAATTGGAAAAGATCCAAAAACGAAGCAAAATATTTACTGCCTAGTTGGAAGATACGGAGCCTATTTTCAACTTGGTGAAGTGACTGATGAAAATCCAAAACCAAAAAGAGCTTCCCTTCCAAAAGGTAAGGACCCTAATACGGCGACTATTGAAGATGCTCTTCATGCTCTTGCCCTTCCTCGGGAGTTAGGAATGCATCCTGAGACTAAAAAGCCGATCATGGCCAATAACGGGCGTTTTGGTCCCTACGTTATGCATGATGGAAATTTTAGATCCCTAAAAAAAGAGGATGATCTTTATACAATTGATCTCAAAAGGGCCCTTGAACTTCTATCTGAAGAAAAAGGGGCGTCTAAGCGTGGAGGTAAGGTTCTTCGTGATTTTGGATTAGTGGCCAAACTAAAGAAGAAAGTTTCGATTCTAGATGGGAAATATGGCCCTTATATCAAGGTTGGAACAAAAAATATCACACTTCCAGAAGATAAGAGGGATCCTAAGATTATAGAAAAAATGACTGAAACAGAGTTAGCAAGCATAGTGCTTGCTGCGTCAAAAAAATAGTAAAAGGCAATTGACAAGAAAAGTTCCAGTAAGTAAATTGCCTAGGTTAAAAAAGTTAATGAGAAGGATAAGACCATGAAAAAAGGTATTCACCCAGAGTATAGAGATGTTGTTTTTAAAGATGTTTCAAGTGATTTTGAAATTCTAACGAAATCAACAATTAAGACCACTGATAAGACAACGTATCAAGGAAAAGAGTATCCACTTTATAAAGTTGATATTTCTTCAGCCTCACACCCGTTCTACACAGGTACCCAAAAAATTATGGATACTGAAGGGCGTGTTGATAGATTTAAGAAAAAATACGGAATCAAGAAGTAAGTTTAAAGGCCCTCGTAAGAGGGCTTTTTTTTTAGCTTCTTAACAACAACACTGATGATGATGCTTGTGTGAGTGCTGAATATTTTTTAGATGAGCAACCACAAGAAATAGACTTCCAATAATTGATAAAGAGTGACTTGTTAATTCTGAATGACCGAAATTCTCAGCAAAAATTCCTGATAAAACCAATAGAAGTCCTAATAGAGCAACCATTAGTATCCAAGTGACTCCATGTTTTTTAAGTCCTGGTATAAAAGCGAATGGAGTAGTGATTAGTATCAGGGCGCCAGTTAACAGATGAGGCCACGAGCTATGAAAATTAAAAGCTAGCGCGGGAATAAATAAAGGTACAAATGCCACAATGATACAGTGGACTAAGCAAACCGAAGAGATAGTGATTCCCATTTGATCCCAGACTTTTTTCATGGCCACAGGTATACCTAAGTTGTATGAATGCGTCTATAATAGGTGGAAAATATTACCAGTGATTAAGGAGAAATAATCATGAAAATAGTAAGTTTTGTACTAGGTTTACTCATTTCAGGGGTTTCTATGGCCAGTAAAATCGAAGTTGAAGTAGGCGGAATGACATGTGGAATGTGTGTTGAGTCCATTACAAAGGAACTTAAAAAGACTGAAAAGGCAGAATCAATTGAAGTAAGTCTTGAAAAAAAGATGGCATTCTTTAGTGAAGTGAAAGGCAAAAAAATCACAGATACTGAAATTAAAACTGCGATTAAAAAGGCCGGATACGATGCTCTTAAAATAACTAGAAAGTAATATCCATCTTAAGAGGAGTTCAACCGTTGAAAATTGGTATACTTTCCCGAAATCCAAAAATTTATTCTACTCATCGGCTAGTTAAAGCAGGAATTGCTAGGGGACATACTGTCAAAGTAATAAATCCCCTTAGATGCTACATGGATATTACTTCTGCAAAGCCCATGGTTCATTACAAGGAATTAAAATTAGATGATTTCGATGTGATTATTCCTCGAATCGGGGCAAGTATTACATATTATGGTTCTGCTATTTTAAGGCAATTCGAAATGATGGGGGTATATGCCCTCAATGAATCGACCTCGATCACAAGATCTAGAGATAAACTTAGGGCCTTACAAATTTTGTCTCGTTCAGGAATAGGTCTTCCAACGACTAGTTATGCTCATTCCACGAAAATGACTGAAAAATTAATTCGTATGGTTGGTGGAGTTCCCTGTGTGATTAAACTTATTGAAGGAACTCAAGGAAAGGGTGTCATTTTAGCAGAAACGCACAAGGCAGCTGAAAGTGTGATCGATGGATTAAGACAAATGAAGGCCCATTTTTTAGTGCAAGAATTTATTAAAGAAAGTAATGGCTGCGATATCAGGGCCTTTGTGATTGGTGACAAAGTTGTGGCCAGTATGATGAGAAAAGCAAAAGAAGGAGAGTTTCGCTCTAATCTTCATCGAGGAGGATCTGCGACACAGGTTGAAATGTCTGAAGAGGAAAAATCTGTTGCCGTGAATGCAGCTAAGGCCTTAGGACTTAATGTTGCCGGAGTGGATTTACTTCGCTCACACCGAGGACCATTAGTACTAGAAGTGAATTCTTCTCCAGGCCTTCAAGGAATTGAAGCCTCAACTGGACTTGATATAGCTGGAATGATCGTCGATTATATCGAAGAGCAATTTTTAGTTTCCAGAACTCCTTATTCTGGTTAAAGAAAGATTTTTTTTATATCGAGTATACTACATAAAATTCTAATCACACCCCTAGGTCCCTGCATTGAAATAGAGTAAGGAGTGATTAAGATTTTAACTTCTCCCCCCATAATTCGAGCTCTTGGAGAAGGTCTGAAAATGATAAGATTGTTATTTTTTTCAATAATTTCATAATTTAAGTCGTGCAGATGTTCTTCGATTTTTTCTTTATACCAAACGAGACCTTTTTGTTTGTCTTTATTCTGAAGATTGATTTCAAAATTTTCTGATTGTAAATTTTTTAATTGATGAAAAAAAACAAAAATAAAAAA
>JACCDO010703440.1_pt1 | contig 14254 bp, 9 predicted proteins | sample 7446101 | NCBI WGS metagenome assembly JACCDO01 (sample SAMN15323440, study PRJNA562643) | freshwater metagenome | isolation source: river surface water | place: USA:Blue River Watershed | collected 2017-08-16
ATATTGCCCATAACAGGCTCCATAATAATGGCCGCAATTTTGTCGCCCTCTTTAGAGAACAAATTTTGCAAACTCGAAATATCATTAAATGGAGTGACTCTTGATAAAGCAATAAGACTATCTGGTAGTCCTTTAGAGTCTGCTGTTGCCGTTCCTTCTGCAAGTGTTGCAAGTCCGCTACCAGAATCCACCATCAAACTATCGACGTGTCCGTTATAGTGACCAGCAAATTTAACAATAATTTCTCGTCCTGTGTATCCGCGAGCCAATCTGATTGCGGTCGAAGTGGCCTCGGTTCCACTGGAAGTCACACGAACTTTTTCGCTTGAAGGAAAAAGTTTTAAAACTCTCTCTGCCCACGACACTTCATCTGGAGTTAAAAATCCATACCCGGTAGATCCCCTTAGAGATTTCGTGACATGCTCAACAATTTTTGGATGTGCGTGTCCAAACAGGTGTGGTCCATAACCCATCACTAGATCGCAGTATTTATTTTTATCAACGTCATGAACAAAGGCTCCGGCTCCAGATTGCAATACAATAGGCTCTCCGCCCACTCTTTTAAAACTTCTAACAGGAGAATTAACTCCACCAACTAAAACTTTTTGAGAGGATTGAAACATTTTTTTTGAGCTCTCGATATTCATATTTGCTTTTCCTTTTGTCTCTTTAAAACTCGCTCAATTTTTAGTTCAATAACTTTTCTATTTGGGTACTGACTTAGCCCTTGGCGATAGGCCTCTAAAGCTCTATCAAGTTCTCCCGAAGATTCAAATGCCGAACCTAAACCGTAGTAGGCTTGTCCCACAAGATCTTGGTATTCGTTGTTAGACGAAAACTTTTCAATCACTTGTCTAAATAAATCAATCGCCTGAACATACCTGCGATCAGCCAACTGAGCCTGAGCTTCGTCAAAAAGGCTTTTCGGTCCACCCACATGGCCAGGGTAAAGATTTCGAAATTGCGCAAAAGTTGTTGCGGCATCGGCAAAAGAGCTTGATTCCATGTAGGCTCTTCCTAGTAACAACAGCAAATCGGGACCGTCTTTTTCAAACTTTCCGCCTTCTTCGAGAGCATATTTTAGTTCTTCGGCCGCAACCAATGGTCGCTCCATTTTATCGAGATATATTTTTGCTAACTCTCTTCGAATGTAAATTTTACTCGAGCTTTCTTTTGTTTTTTGCAAAGCCTCTCTAAACGTTTTTATGGCGGCAGCATCGTTTTTTAGATCGTTCGAATAAATCGTTCCGATTTTAACCAAAGCTTGAACTGCCGATTCAGACGAGCCACCGTATCCGGCGATACGAGTAAATTCTTCAATGGCTCTTCTGTGTTGCCCTTTTGCTAAATAGTCCTCTGCAAGAATCCACCTATGACTTTCTTGATTGTCCGTGCAGGAAATACTCGCTGCAAGAAGAAAAAAAAGCCTTAAGGCGAAATTATCAGTGAACTGTTTCCGGAGCCATTTCAACATCGCGTACTACCGTAATGGCATTCACATTCTCAGTGCCATCTAAAGTTATTATTCTTACACCCTGAGTGTTTCGACCCATTTCAGAAATATCATCGGCTGGAGTTCTGATAAGTTGACCGGCATTACTTATCACAATGATGTCATCGCCTGAGCGTACTTTTTTCACCGAAACAAGTTCTCCGATTTTATCGTTAACTTTCACATTTATTATTCCAGAACCGCCTCTGCCTTGAGTTCTATACTCAGAAATCGGAGTGCGTTTGCCATATCCCTTAGAGGTTACACTCAGAAGCTTGAAATCCACCTGACCTTCTTCTGCTTCAGGGGGAACAATTTCAAGCGCCACAACTTCGTCTTTGGAGTCGAGCTCTATGCCTTTCACGCCTCGAGCTGTTCGACCCATAGACCTCACATCTTCTTCCGAAAACCTTATGCTTTGGCCTTGTCGAGTAGCTAAGAAAACGTTTTGTGTGCCTGTGGTTAATGCCGCTCCAAGTAGTTCGTCGCCATCATCAAACGAAATTGCGATAATTCCCGAATTTCTAACATTCGAGAAACTCATGAGATCAGTCTTTTTGATGATTCCCTTTTTGGTCACCATAACAACTGACTTATTCTCTTCAAATTTCTCGACAGGCAAAATAGAAAGAATTTTCTCATCGGCTTCCAGCTGCAACATTTGCACAATCGGACGACCCCTTGCAGTTCGGTTCATCTCAGGAATCTTGTGAACCTTTAACCAAAAGAGTTTTCCTTTGTTCGTAAAACACAGCAAGTACGACAATGTGCTTGCCGTAAAGATATCCGATATAAAATCTTCCTCATTTGTTGCAGCACCTTTAACGCCCTTACCACCGCGACCCTGCGCTCGATAAGTCTCTACGCCGCATCTTTTCACATATCCTGCGTTGGTGACAGTCACTATAACCTGTTCGTCTCGAACAAAGTCTTCTTCTGAATAGGATGATTCATCACCCGCAACAATTTCAGACTTACGTTTGTCGCCAAAGAGTTCAAGAATTTCGTTAAACTCTGTTTTGATAACGCCAAATAATTCTGCATCGCTGCCTAGAATTTTTTGAAGTTTGGCGATTTCTTTTTGAACTTCTTCTAGTTCAAGAACTAATTTTTGTGTTTCTAAAGCTGTCAGTCTTTGTAATCTCATTTCCAAAATGGCTTGAGATTGTTTTTCCGAAAGACCAAAACTTTGTTGCAATCCTAGTTTGGCTTCGTTGGGGCCTTGAGCTTTTTTGATAAGCTCAACAACGGCATCAATGTTATCGAGTGCAATTTTTAATCCCATCAAAATATGGGCTCGGGCTTCGGCTTTATTTAAATCAAAGACCGATCTTCGGGTGACCACAACTCTTCTGTGCTCAATAAAGGCCTGAAGTAGTTCTTTGATATTAAATAATTTTGGCCGACCATTTTCGATAGCTAGCATAATTATGCCAAATGAAACTTTAAGCTGAGTTTTTGCATACAAGTTGTTCAACACAACCTGTGCTTGTTCGCCTTTGCGCAATTCAATAACAACACGCATACCGGCGCGGTCTGACTCGTCTCTTAGGTCAGTGATGCCTTCGATTTCTTTATTTCGAACATAGTCCGCTATAGATTCAATCCAGGTGGCTTTGTTCACTTGGTATGGCAGTTCAGTAACAATGATAGCTTCTTTGTCTTTGCCTATAGACTCAACTTCTGCGCGTCCTTTGATAACAAACGATCCTTTTCCGTACCTGTAGGCGTTTCTGATGCCATTCAGATTTGAAATCAAACCTGCAGTGGGAAGATCTGGACCTGGAACAATTTGCATTATGTCGTCTATCGACAATTCTGGGTTTTCTATCAAAGCAATACAAGCCTTGGTAATTTCCGAAATGTTATGCGGGGGAATATTAGTCGACATACCAACTGCAATTCCGCCAGATCCGTTTATCAATAAATTTGGAATTCGAGTTGGCAAAACGTGCGGCTCTTTTAGCGAACCGTCATAGTTAGGGCCAAAATCCACTGTGTTTTTTTCGATGTCGGCCAACATAATGCCGCCCATTTTCGACATTCTGGACTCGGTGTATCTCATGGCCGCAGGACTATCGCCATCGACACTACCAAAGTTACCTTGTCCGTCGACTAGGGTGTATCTCAACGAAAATTCTTGAGCCATTCGGACCATGGCATTGTAAACAGCAGAATCCCCGTGTGGGTGATATTTACCTATGACGTCCCCAACTATACGAGCTGATTTTAAATATCTTTTGTCGTGAGTATTTCCCAACTCGTTCATCGCAAACAAAATTCTTCGATGAACAGGTTTCATCCCGTCTCGAGCGTCGGGCAAAGCTCTGCCCGCAATAACGCTCATGGCGTATTCAAGATACGCTCCCTGCATTTCGTCTTCGATGTTAATAATTTCTGTGTTTTTCTTATTAGTGTCGTCCATTTTTAAAACTCACTTTTTTAAATATCGAGGTTTCTGACTCTGAGTGCGTTTTTCTCAATAAAGTCTCGTCTGCTTTCAACGTCTTCGCCCATTAGAACAGAAAAAATCTGATCGGCCGAAGCAGCATCCGAAACGCTAACTTGCAGAAGAGTTCTCTTGGTAGAGTCCATTGTTGTTTCCCAAAGCTGCTCGGGGTTCATTTCGCCCAAACCTTTGTATCTTTGAATGGAGAATTTTTCTTTTCCACTTTCCATTACAAAACTTACTAGAGACTCTGGATCCTGAAATGTTTTCACTGAATCAGGGCCTTTGAGTTTAAAAGGCTTCCCGCCAATTTCTTTCACAAACGACTGAAGCTTCAACGACTCAATCATGTCTGGATTTTCAAACAAATCTTTGGAGACTTCGGTTTTAAATCGAGCCCCACCCGTTCGAGTCAGGAACTGAATTTTAAAATGTCCGGAGTGTTCGCTGTCTGGCACAATGTCATAGCTAATTTCGCTAGAGCCATTGGTGTATTGAGTTTGTATGAAATTCTTAACACTTTGACCCCAAGCCTCGAGATCATCTTTTTTCGTGAGTGATTCGGGATTCAAATCAAAACTTAAAACAAGGTGTTGGAGAACTCTCGAGTCTCCTTTTTTTGCGATAATTTTAAAGGCGTTGTTAAACTTCATCATTTGCAAAATCAAACGCTTCGAATCCAATGTTGAAAACGGTGTTCCGTGAACACTCAGTAAAGCCGAGTTTTCCAAGCTTTCTTCAATCAAATGACTTTGCAGAGCTTTATCGTCTTTTACATAAAACTCTGTTTTACCTTTTTTAACTTTGTAGAGAGGAGGCTGTGCAATGTACAAATATCCTCGCTCAATAATGATTGGCATTTTCCTAAAGAAAAATGTCAGCAACAGAGTTCGAATGTGCGCACCGTCTACGTCGGCGTCTGTCATAATAACAATCTTGTGATATCGAAGTTTCGAAATATCAAAATCACCCTCGCCCGAACCAATGCCCGTGCCGAGAGCTGTAATCAAACATCGAATTTCTTCGTGATCCAGCATCTTATCTAGACGAGCTTTCTCAACGTTGAGAATTTTTCCTCTCAACGGCAAGATAGCTTGTGTTTTTCTGTCGCGACCTTGTTTAGCTGATCCACCCGCAGAATCTCCTTCTACGATGAAAAGTTCACATAAGGCCGGATCCTTCTCCTGACAATCTGCCATTTTTCCTGGAAGGCCCGAAAAATCGAGTGCGCTTTTTCTACGAGTCAATTCGCGAGCTTTTCTAGCTGCAATTCGAGCTCTCGCTCCCTCTAGTGCTTTAAAAATAATTTTTTTCGTGGGAGCAGGATTTCTATCAAAGAACTCCCCTAGTTTTTCGTTAACAATGGCTTCAACCAATCCTCTAACTTCGGAGTTTCCGAGTTTTGTTTTGGTTTGCCCTTCAAACTGCGGATGATGCAGTTTCACGCTAATCACACAAGACATACCTTCTCGACAGTCTTCGCCTTCTAGGGGCTCCTTAACATCTTTGCTCATGTTGTATGTCGAAATAGCTTTGTTGATTTGTTTTGTTAAAGCGGTCTTAAAACCTTGCAAATGTGTACCACCTTCAGTGGTGTTAATATTATTTGCAAAAGTGAAAATATTTTCTTTGTAGCCGTCGTTCCACTGAATAGCTATTTCAACCTGTGTTCCGCCTTTTTCTGTGTTGAAATAAATCACATCATCATGAACTTTGGTTTTAGATTTGTTCAGGTATTCGATAAAAGAAACAATTCCGTCGGGATAGTAGAACTCATTGACTTTATCTGTTCGTTCGTCGGTAATTTTTATTCGAATTTGTTTATTTAGGAACGCGAGTTCTCTAAGTCTGGCAGACAAGGTTTCAAAGTTGTATTCGGTCGTTTCAAAAATGGTTGGGTCTGGTTTAAAAGTTACAGTCGTGCCTCGACCTTCGGTATCGCCCTCGACAGCCAAAGGAGCGCGTGTCACGCCTCTGTCAAAAGTAATGACATGCAATTTGCCTTGTCGGCGAATTTTAACTCGCAACCATTCAGACAGAGCGTTTACGCAACTTACGCCCACTCCATGAAGTCCGCCGGAAACTTTATAGGCGCTGCCTTCAAATTTACCACCCGCATGAAGTTTAGTTAAAACAACCTCGGCTGCCGAAACTCCCATTTCTGGGTGAATATCAACCGGAATACCACGACCGTCGTCTTCAACGGTTATCGAATTATCTGTATGAATAAAAACACAAATATTTTTTGCAAAGCCCGCTAAAGCCTCGTCAACAGAGTTGTCGACCACCTCTTGAACAAGGTGATGCAGGCCTCTAACCCCGGTATCACCAATGTACATCCCCGGACGTTTTCGAACCGCCTCAAGGCCTTCTAGAATTTTAATTTTAGATGAATCGTAATTTGAGCCATCTTTATCTGTTTCGTTCATCGGTCTATCTGACATGAGTACTCCTCAAAGCACTGGTTTTTCTTGAATAAAATTCCCTTTTTGGACTTTGAAATAGGTGTACTCAGAAAGACTGCTAAAGTCGACTGATAACAGCTCTGTTGCTGTTAAAAATACCTGCCCTTCGGTGCGCGTTATAAGCTCTAAAAGTTGGGCTCTTCTGTGTTTATCTAGCTCGCTTGAAAAATCGTCCAAAAGCAAGATCGGATACTCATTTTGAACGTCTTTAACCCATTCTGCGTGCATCCATTTTAAAAGAAACGCTAAAACCCTGGATTGCCCCTGTGAGGCTTGAGTTTTACCATCTAAATCGCCAAAAACTATCTGGATATCGTCTCTATGTGGCCCTCTATGAGTCCATCCTGTAGCCATATCTGTAGAAAAACTATTTTTCAGAGCTTCATAAAAGTCCTGGGCTCTGGGGGTCGTTTTATTCTCAATAATCCTTCCAAAACCGTCTGCGTGGTAGTGAGCTCTAACAATTTGGTCTGAAAAACCGCCTCTTTCCAGTGCCACTCTCGAAAAGCGGCTTTCTAACTGCGGCCAAAGCTCTTTTCTGAGCATGACTAACTGAAAAGCCTCTTTTGACAAAATCTGTGACCAAGTTTCAATCTCGGAACTCCAACTCGGAGTTTTAAGAGGATCCTGAGTTTTTAAAAGTCTAATAATTTTATTTCGTTCTTTTAGAGCCTTTTCAAAACGGTAAAGAACTTCTTCATAACCCGGACAAATGTCGCACAATAGATCATCCAAAAACTCTCGTCGTTTTTCGGCTGGGCCTCGAATCAGTTCATGATCGTCTGGCGAGAAAACTATGGCCGAAATTCTATTTTTGAAACTCTTAGGGGAACTCGCTTTTTGATTTATTGTAAACTTCCAGATCAAACTGGATTTTAACTCCGAACCCAAAGCAAAGTCGTTTTCAAAACCTAAATTATCCTCGGATTTGAGCCTAATCTGAGTTCTTGTGTTGTGCGAACCATTTGGAATCCAGTCTTTTCGCACAGAATATGTGCGAAAACTCTTTCCCCTGATGTTCGCATAGATTGCTTCAAGCAAATTGCTTTTGCCTTGCCCGTTTTCACCTATAAAAAAATTTATCCTTTTTGAGGGAAAAATATTAACCGACTGAATGTTTCGAAAATTCTCAATCGATATTTCTTTTATAAACAAAATTAAAGCCCTTTAAAATCAAATCCTCATTGGCATAACAACAACTGTATATCCTGGATTTAATACAGATTTTAAAATAGCTGGCTGTAGTTTTTCGCCAATCTGAATTTCTATTTGGTCACCCTCAAAATGGCTAATTGCGTCGATAAAAAATCTCACGTTAAAACCACTCTTAATTTCGGGACCTGTATAGTCCACGGATATCTCGTCGTTAGCTTCGCCTAGTTCAGGATTTGTTGTCGAAAGTACCAAACGGTTATTTTTGAATTCAAAGGTAACAACCTTCGATCGATCCGACACAAGTAGTGCCATACGTCTTAAACCGGCCAACAGTTCGTTTCTATCAGCCTTAACAAGGTTTGTTAGGTTTGTAGGAATAACTCGCTTGTAGTCGGGATATTCGCCGTCTATTGGCCTAATCCACAAATTAAGATCACCGGTAGAGACTCTAAAAAGATTTTCATCACAGGTTAGTTCAAATTGTTCAGAATTTGAGCTCTCCAAAATCTTTCGTAATTCGCCAACACCTTTTTTGGGAATTATGAGTCCCTTTTTAAGACTCAACGCACCAACTGTCTGACTTGGTGCTTCCATTAAAGCTAATCGATGACCGTCTGTTGCAACAGCGCGTAAGAAAGTAGATTTATCATCGTGAATAGTTTCTAAAAATATCCCTGTTAAAAAGTAACGGATTTCCTCTAAACACACGGAATATTCCGTTTTTTGTAGGAGTTTTAAAAACTCCTTCGTGGATAACTTTGCAGAAGACAACTGTCCCTTGGGACTTGCCTTGAAATGAGGGAAAGAATCTGAAGATAGGCCCAAAAGTCTGAAATGACTTTTCCCTGCCATGATTTCTAAACGGTTTCCGTTGATAGATCTGAAATGAATATCTTCATTATCCGAACATTCTTTGACAATGTCATAAACACTTCTTGCTGGAACTGCGAGTCTTCCCGAAGTTAGACTTCTACATCCCATAGTAGAACTTACAAATATTTCTAAATCTGTAGCTGAAATCTGTAATACATCATCTTTTAGTTCAAAAAGGGCGTGATTAAGGGAAGGCATCGTATTCCTTCTCTCCACGACCGTGAGTGTTCTTTCTAAACCACGTAAGATATCCCTTTTCTGAATTTTAAATTCCATATCGTTTAAACCTATTCATGAATAAATACATAAGTTGTTGTTTAATACTGTTGTATTGATGAAAACAATGAATAACTAAGTTAAGTACCTAATTTTACATTGTTTTACCTGTGGATAACTTTGTGGATAACAAATGGGAAATTCATTGAGTTAAGTGGAATTCATTTTTTATTCATCACTTATCCACAACTTATTCATCACTTATCCACAACTTATTCATCATCCCAAATTACTCAAAAACCCCTTTCAACATAAAATGGAACAACAAAAACTATCCAAATCAGCCAAACAATACAGACCAATTCATCTATCAGTTAAGAATTAAGTTCGCGATGAAATTTTAGAAATGTAAGGAATTTTTTGTTTTCTAGCTCTTTGCGTTAGGAGAATTATCCATTGAGCAACAGATTTTCAATCTGCTTCAATTGGTTTCTAAGAACAGCATCCGTTCTTAGTTCTCCCTCTATAAATTCATATCCATGCAAAACAGTAGTGTGGTGTCTTCCACCCAACTCAAGACCAATTGCAGAGGTGCTAAGGTAAGCTAATTCTCTAGCTAAATACATCACCACCTGCCGAGCTTTAGCGACAGGCCCTTTTCTCGAAGGTCCCTTTAGATCCACTGGCTTTATTCCATAGTGATGGGCCACGGTTGTAATAATATCTTCTACAGAAACAACTCGCTGCTTGTCTGTGATATAGCTTTTGAGAACTTTCTTAACCAACTCTGCTGTTATAGGTGTGTTGTAAATAGCAGCATGTCCCGCCAATTTGGTGAGCGAACCTTCGAGCTCACGAATGTTTGATTTAACATAGCTACCAATCAGATAAGCCACATCATCGCTAAGCTCTATCTTTTCAGATTCCGCTCTAGCTTTCAAAATAGCCACTCGAGTTTCGAGTTCTGGCATTTCAATATCGGCAACCATGCCCCACTCGAATCGAGAAATAATACGATCAGAAACATCAGAAATCTCTTTTGGAAGTCTATCTGAAGTGATCACAATCTGTTTTCCAGCATCGTACAAGCTGTTAAAAATGTGGAAAAACTCGTCCTGCGTCGATGTTGCTCTGGCCAAGAATTGAATATCGTCCATAAGCAAAACGTCACAATGAGATTGGTAGGCCTCATGTAGTTTGTGTCGGGTATCATGCCTAATCGACTGAATAACCTCTTCTATAAATTTTTGAGTCGAGCAGTAGCAAATACGAGTCTCAGGTCTTTGCGTGGCCATTTTATAACCAATGGCTTTCAAAAGGTGAGTTTTGCCTAAGCCCGTTTTTCCAGCAATGAACAAAGGATTATAGACTGAGGGTTTGTCTGCTACAGCCATAGCCGAGGCATGAGCAAATTGATTACTTTTACCTACAATAAAAGTTTCAAAAGAGTATTTGGGAGACAGAATTTCACCAAATATGGTTTTAACACCCACCTCAGAGTGACCGTCCAAATTATCGAGGATAGAAGAATAGGAACCCGATGCGGGCTGAGAAATTTCGGCTCCTATATTTTTTTCTGGCGGCAAATTCATTAAACTTCTACTCCAAAACTCATGCAGGGGTCGAATTTAGGTCTAAAACCCCTATTTTCAAAGCCCCCCGAGGGTTAAAATTTTCATAAAATAACGCTAAGGTTTAAAAATCATCAAATAAACTTGATTTAATGCGGCTTGGTATGCCATAGAAGTAGGCCACTATGAAACGTACATTTCAACCAAGTCGTAGAAAAAGAAAAAGGGTGCATGGATTTTTAGAGCGTATGTCTTCACCCGGCGGACGAAAAGTTTTGAGTTCTAGAAGAAGAAAAGGCCGCAAAAAGTTAACTGTTAGTGTCGCAAGTAAAACAAAACGCCGTTAATTAATTTTTTAACGTCGATGTTTTCCTCCTTAGAACCTAATCTGGCGGAAAAATTTGAGAAAGTTTTGGCGTGAGTCAAAGTCAAATGACGACATCTAAAGTTTGGCAGGGTTGGTTTATTCCAACCCCAAAAAAGCCTTTAAAGGCGGGGAACTTTATTGTTTCCGAAATAGAAGCTAACCCTTCTTCGCCAAGAGCTAATTTGTTTTTAAATCAGAACTCAAAAAGGCTTGTTATTTCTGTGCCTGCGCAAATAGGAAAAGCGCATCTTCGGAATAAACTCAGAAGACAAATTCGAAACTTTGTTGTTGATTACCAAAGAAAAGGTTTGCTCCCGGGCGACATAATGACCGAGGAAAAGGGCTTGTGGATAAGAATATCCCCTTATTATAGGGCCCCAAAAAAGATGGAATTCGAAAATTGGAAAACACAATTGCTGCAAAAAATAGAAAATCTTTCGAGATAATTTCAATCACTCGACCTCTATATTTTGTTTATAGATGGATCCTTCAACCTTTTTTAAAGGCTGTAAGTCCAGTCGAAGCTAATTGCAGATTTTATCCTTCCTGCGGCCAATACTCTAAAGAAGCTTTTGAAACTTTTTCGTTTTGGAAGGCTTTTGCTCTTAGTGGACGCCGTCTTAGTAAATGTCATCCCTATTATAGCGGGGACAATATTGATCTACTCCCCATCAACTCGGAGAAACAATAAATGAATAAGAATAAGTGGATTTTAATCGGACTAGGCGTTGCAGCAGTTATTGCCTATGATTTTTATGTCATTAAACCCTACAATCAAAAGTACCAGAAACACCTTGCTGAACAGAAAAAAACCGAAAAACCCGCAGTAGATTACGGTCAGGGTGCAACACCCGCTACGACTACTGCCAGCACGCCCACAGCAGAAAAAACTTCAGCTCTAAGCACCGGCGAGTCAGCCACCTCTTGGAATCTGGGTGCAGATAAAAAAATCGAGTTAGTTTCGACATCCAGTAAACGACAGGTAGGTTTCTTTGCAGATGGCAGAATCGGGAACGCTATTTTTTCTGATTACATTGTTAGAGGGTCGAAAGAAAAAATTCCCGTTGTCGTTCAAGAAAACGGTTTTAGATGGATAACCAATGACGTTGCTGTTCAGCAATGTCTCAACAGTTTGTCTCTATCTGTTGTGGGCGGAAAAACCCCCGCAGTATTCTCGGCCACAACGAGCGCTGGAAGCTGCCGAATTGAATACGATATCGATGCTCAAAAAGCCGGAGTGATAAACTCCAAATTATCTCTAAATGGATTTAATGGTTCGGCCGGCGAATTGTTTTTCTCTGGAACAGGAGACCCCAACACTGGCCTTGCCCAGGACCATCATTTCTTAACAGTATCTGTTGCGGAATCTGTAACTCATATTCGCGAAAAAGATTTGTTTAAAGAAACTAAGCTCGAAGGGAAAATTGATTGGCTCATGTGGGGAGATAGATATTTTTCTGCCACACTTTTACCCAAAGGCGAATGGAATCCCACAGTTTTTCACAAGGATCCTGCAGGCGGAGAAAACAAAATTGTTGAATACGGTTTCCGCTATCCTTTAGTTTTCAAAGCGGGCCAAGCATCTTTTGAAAATCAAATTTATTTTTCTACACGAGACTCAGACAGTCTTATAGTGGCGAGCCCTACTTTGCCCAACGCCGTGGATCTTGGGTTTTTTGGCTCGATCGCAAACTTATTGTTGATGGCGCTTAGGTTTATAAACAACTTTGTTAATAACTACGGTGTATCGATTGTTGTTTTGACTTTGTTGGTGCGATTAATGTTCTGGCCGTTAAACAAAAAAGTCTTCGCTTCGGGACAAAGAATGAAACAAGTTCAGCCAGAAGTCGAAAAAATCAAATTAAAATACGGAAACGACAAGTCTAAAGCCCAAGAAATGCAGTTAGAAATTTGGAACGTTTACAAAAAAAATAACGTAAACCCAATGGGAAGTTGCTTGCCATTGTTGCTACAAATGCCAATATTTTTCGCTCTGTACGGGGCGCTTAATCATTCGCTGGATTTGTATCAGGCGCCTTTTGTGGGTTGGATAACAGATTTGTCGTCGCCCGATTCTTTTTATATTTTCCCAATTCTTTGGACTCTGTCTTTGTTGGCGTACTTAAAAATTAATCCGACTCAGCCAACCCAGCCCGGAGCCCCTGACATGAAATGGATCATGATAGGAATGAATATCTTTATTGGATATTTATCTAAGGACTGGCCCTCGGGCCTAACGCTTTATCTATTTGTAAGTAACCTCGTTGGCATTTTACAACAAGTCATGATGCTACGAAGTGGAAAAAAACTACTACCCGTTCAAGAAGGAGTCTAAGAGTATGGTGGGTTTTGTTAAGTCAGCTTTAAATTTATTGGGTCTTAATGCACAGAAAAAAGAAGGTGCAGAGGTGTCTGTAGAAAGCACCCAAAGACTAGAAGATTTTTTAAATGATCTTCCTGGAAATCTCGGAATGAACATTAAGTTTGTTCGCAGAAACGACAAATCAGATCCAGGTCTACACTATGACGTAGAAGGCGAAGATTCTAACGACTTACTAGGACAAAATTGCGAAGTATTGGATGCTCTATCTCATATTTGTATGAGAGTTTTGAGAAAAAGCGAAGGCCTGTCTAATACCCCCGTCACAGAGGGAATCGAGAATTACAGAGTCACATTTGATGCCGCAGATTTTCGTTCTAAGAAAACACAAGAACTCAAAGATATGGCAGCTGAGCACAGACAAAAGGTTATCGATTCAGGTGGCAAGCCCAGCTATATTAGAGCACTTAGCCCTTCTGACAGAAAAGTGATTCACACAACATTGGCTGAATTGGGAGAAGTAACCTCTGAAAGTATCGGAAAAGGGAACTTCAAAAGAATTCGAATTAAACTTAAAGACGATTCTCAATTTAAAAAAGAACCACCAGCGAGAAACTTTAACCGAGCAGAAGGTGGAGCACCTAACGGAAATGGTCAGCGCGGTGGACGAAGAAATAACAACCGAGGCGGTCGAGGCGGAAGAAATTTCCGAAAAGACAATCGCGCTCCCAATAGAGACTACAACGGAAATACAGATCAAGCGTTCGAGCCAAGCGATAGCGTTGATGACAATATTGGGAACAGATTGCGCCCAGGCGAGTCGCACATATTTTCTGCAATAAGCGGATCCGGAAACGGTCGCCCCAGCGATAATCAGTAAAGATTAAAATTTGTTCTGTATAACGCTCGGGTATTTTTTACCCGGGCGTTTTTTATTTTTATGAATAATGTTTTATCAAAGAATTTGTTTAAAAGATTAGGCTTTCCCGTTTATGCGGCGGCAACGGCACATGGTGGACCCGTGGTTGTTGTGCGTGTTTCGGGAAATAACCTTGATTCTTTAAACGGACTCACAGTTGATAAATCGCTTCCGAAGCCTGGGACTTTTCAGGTTAAAACAATTATCGATCCCGCTACAGGCGACTTTATTGATAAGTCCTTGGTTCTAAACTTTAAGTCTCCAAATTCTTTTACTGGCGAAAATGTAGTGGAGTTTCACTGTCATGGAGTTGAGTCGATAGTTGAAAAATTTTTTCAAGCTCTTCAATTGTGCCATGTAGAGGCAGCGCTGCCTGGAGAGTTTAGTTTTCGAGCCGTTGTGAATGGCAAAATGACACTCGAACAAG
>JACCDO011547017.1_pt1 | contig 14251 bp, 16 predicted proteins | sample 7446101 | NCBI WGS metagenome assembly JACCDO01 (sample SAMN15323440, study PRJNA562643) | freshwater metagenome | isolation source: river surface water | place: USA:Blue River Watershed | collected 2017-08-16
ACAAAATTATCTTTTTGTCCGCCACCAGTACCACATACTATTTGTTTTACACTATTACCAGATTTATCAGTTACGATACCAGATTGATACATATGTACATCGGCACAAACATAAAACACATTTTTTCCCCTGGAGTTAGATAAAATAATTTCAGCTAAATCATCAAGTACGTCATCAACTAAATGAGGTAAGTTGTCTTCAACAAATATTTTGGTTTTTAACGAATAAAGTGGTTCATGTGCAAAAATCATAAAATGTTTTATTGAACTGTCTGAAAGTTCATCAATAATAAATTTATTTTGTTCTTGAATAATTTTTTTGGAATTTTTACCAATTACAGAATCATAACATGATGGGTCAGCCTTAATACTATATACTGTAGTATCAATAAATATATATTTTATTTTTGTTCCGTCTGACAAAGTTATAATTTCGGAATTAAAAGGAAACATTACATCAAATTTACCAGTTTTGTCAACTTGAAATTGTAACCCTACACATTCCTTATCTAATGTGTCTTCAATATCGTGATTACCCATGATAAGGTATTTTTTTGGTATTTTAAGCTTTTCTACTAATTTAAATCCATGGTCTAAATCTGTTTGGCTATATTCAGTGGTTTTAACTTGAACTCCACCAATTTCTATTTTTTTTTTCTCCCCATAATAATTATCCCCCAAGATAACAAGATGGGAAAATTCTTGTTCTCTTGTTTCTATGTTGTCAATAACATATTCCATTGGTATTTTACCATCTTCTTTTACTTTGCGATTCCAGCATCCAAATGTCGCAATTTTAATTTGTTCCATATAATTATCATTGATATAATTTTATTTAAATTAAAAAAATTGAATAATATATATTTTTTTTAGAATAAGTTTATATTTTAATGTTGGCAAATAGTAATGTGTACACAAATAAAGAAATAGAGTTAATTGGTTTGATTGAAAAATTAGACTTGGTTGATGTTTTAAAAAAAGAAACCTTAGGATTTGATTTTGTTGTAAATTATATTTTAAATGAAAAATATCAAAAAACAAGAAAAGAACAGGATATAACTATTCAAACAGTAATAAACTATCAGCCTCATTTAGCTGAAAAATTTAAAATTATTTTATCTCAAAAACATCAAATATAAATGAATTTATACATACATTCCCATTGGTGGTACATATTCTTTCTTCTTTCTCCCATTAAGAGTTTTAAGTGACTCAGTAATGTCTTCCATAACAATTTCTTTAGTTTTTGTATTGGAATTGAAAGTTCTTAGTGCCTGTGATTGTTTAATTTCATTAAATAGTTTTTCAACGTCTCCACCAAAATAAGAAAAACTTGATTTGTTGTCAGTGAAAAATTTAACAAGTTTATCATTAGGAATGTTAGTAAAATATTTAGTTTTACTGATTTTTCCAATAAAAATTTCATTTAATTCAGCAGGTTCATAACCGTTAATATGATAATGAGAATGAAAACGTCTTTTTAGACCTTTGTTGTATGCGAACAAACAGTTTTCCAGGTCTTCTTCATATCCGGCAATAATAAACATAAACTTGCCTTTTTTCTCTGAAAGGTATTGGTTTATCATGTCAATTGCTTCTTTCGAATAAGAATCACGTTTTTCCTCATTACCGAGTGAATAGGCTTCGTCTAAAAATAGAACACCATTCATTGCACTTTCAAGTAAGTCTCTAGTTCGATGTGATGTTTGGCCAAGATATTCGCCAACCAAGTCATCGCGTTTAATTTCAATAAACTTGTCAGACTTTAAAATTCCAAGACGAACAAAGATATCTGCATAAATTTTTGCAAATTCGGTTTTGCCAACACCAGGAGGTCCAGAAATAATTGTGTGTAAATATTCATCACAACCTGCTCTTTCGTCAAATGGATTTTGCATGTAATAAATAATTTTTTTATACACATCTTTCTTTAAATCATTCATTCCAATCATTTGATTTAATTTTTTAAGCGGTGGAATAAGGTAATATAACCTTTGAAGAATAGGATTGTGCCTAAGTGCATACCAATTCGAATCTAGTTTAATAATATCATTAATACTCTTGATTGATGAAATAGTTTCATTAATTTTTTCATCAGTCCAAGCTGTTTTACTTGGGAAGAAGCTAATTGTTTTAAATCTTGATACATAGTATTCTTGTTCATTTCTTTTCACGTGATTTCCACAAACTAATTGTTTTCGATAAGATTCTGATCTGTCAAGTCTGTCTTTGGTTTCATCAAGTTTCTTTTTAAGTTCTTCAACAGATTTAATTAGTTCATCATTTGATTTCTTAAGTGATGCATTTTCATCCTTTGTTTTATAATACTCACTAACAGGGATGGAAGATAGCATTGCTATATTGTGCGTGAGAACACAATTGTTGTAGGTTAATGGGTCATAATTCATATTAGGATTCATTAAAATTCCCATTGATTAGTATTTTTAAGATAAAAATTCAATTTTTTTATTAATAAAATAAATAAAAAAATTATATTAAAAACGGCAAAGCCTTTTGGCTCTTGCTGGGCAAGAGACGCACAATTTTTTTATTAATAAAATAAATAAAAATTTAAAGAAAGATATTTTTTAACGTAGTCAGGGTACAACATGTGCACTCGCAATTACTCTGTTTGTACTGTCATAAATTATAACAAGTGAAACTTCTGATTTCCTATTTAAAACAGCTCTATATGTAGGTAGTACATTTGTAAGGTTATGAGCTATAAAACTTTCCAAGTTATGCTTTCGAACAATTTTAGGAAAGTACTTGAGTAGAAGATTTTCATAAAACTTGTTAGGATCATCAACAGTACAGTTACCATTAAGTTTTGCAATATGCTTAGCTACAGATGATGCTTGGATGCTAATCATATCCTTAACATTTTCACAAACAATTTCATCTGGTCCAATAGAATAGTAAACCTTGCGAATGCCGACTGCCTTCATCATATCTAGACAATTGTGGCATGGACGAGCATTGCATGGACTTCCCATTTTGTTTACCCTGACTACAACAAGATCAAGCTTTTGGACCTTTGATTCTTTTGCCTGGTAAAAAGCACCACCCGCGCTTCCTGTCAAAAGACAAAGACTTTCCATAGTAAGATAGAATGGCGTGAGCCTCAGCGTGTAGACTTCCGCAACAATGACCGCGGCAAGTATTTCTTGGAGAGTTACAGCATGGCTTTGAAACCATCTTACCTCCCTTAACTATAGCGGCAGCAAGCTGCTGGTCAATAACGCTCTTCTGAGCCTCGGTATACAACTTATTCAACAACGAATTCTTATTAATACACATTAGTATATTAATATCAATATAATAAGTTAATTTTTTTCAATTTTTTTAAGCTAAGACTTGATGAATTATATCAAACCAAATAAAAATAAATTTATTGTGTCCAAATAATTCTTTATTTAAGTTTCTTGTTTTTAAAATATATCTTCTATATTCATCTGGATTCATTAGCTTGATGTCATCAATAATGTCTGTGTAATTTTGACTATTGGTAACATCATATATATCTAGGGTTTCGTGTGCATAATCATTATCATCAGATTCTGAACTAACAATAATTTTTTTATTTGGACCATCAAAATATGTTTCACCTTTGCCCATATATTTATCAAGAAATTGAGAACAATCAATAGTAACAGATTTTCCGGTTGTTTCTTGTAATTTTAATAAAACTAATTCGTCTGTTTCAGAATATAAATTAGTAATTGGGATGTTTTTAATATTTTCTAATGGTCTTAAAATGTTTGTCCATCCTGATTGAGACATAAAATAGTCTTTATAAGCAACAAATTGTTTAATATTAATTATTTGTCTTATATCAAACATTGTTTCCGATGGTTTAATGTATGGTTCAACTGTGTCTTCTTTGTTATTATGAACACCAGAAAGAACATTAAGTTCATGATTATTAAATAAGTTAATAAATATTTGTTTACTAAATTTACCCCATTCGTTAAACCATTTACCTTTAAAAAGTTGGAAAAAATTACCATATGCACTTGGTTGTGCAATCTGTTCAATAATTGGACAGTTTCCAAAATATATTGCAACCAAAATCAACATATTAATTGGTAAACGATAATATCCAGGATTTTTATTAGCTCCAAGAATAAATAGGTTTTTAATAATTGTTTCTAGTGAGGGAACACCACCAAAATGTCCGGCAACGAAAGTAATTTTTTCTGATTCATCAACTAATAAATGTGGAGACAAAGAGGTAAATTCATTAATAATTGAAGGTCCATAAATACCACCAGTTGAATATCCTAATTGAATAACTTTAATATTTTCGTTTGATAGTTTAAAATCTTTAAACAATATATTATTTGATATTATTAATTTTCTTACACTTCTTATCATATCAACAGAAGGTAATGTTTCGCCTTCATATGTAAATATTTTTGAAGTGTTTGATGTAGAATACCCATCTGGAACAATTACAACATATCCTAAATTAGCAATTCCAATTAAACAATTAATTTTAAGAATATGTTCATTATTTAAATTTGATTTATCTTGGTTAGTAGAATTTGACCAAATACCATTTTCTTCAAATGTTTTCCAAATGGTTGTTTTTGATTCCAGTTGAAAAATAACATCTGATTTATATGATATAATTTCATCTTTTGATATTTTTTCAGGAATAAATACAGTACCATATAATTTTATTGGTTGTGATGAAAAATTGTCACTTGAATAATAACCAAGTTTGTATATGTTAATTGTTTGAATATTTGTTCCGTCTAAAACCTTAAAATCAAAATTATAATTTTCTGGTTTTGTAAAGTTTCCTGAACTAATTGATTTTACAAATTCAAATGAAAAATAATTACCTGCACATTTATTGCTTTCATTTAAAATTTGTTTTATTCTATTTAATTCAGTAAAACAACTATCTAAGTCTTCATGGGTTAAAATTGATAATGACTTATTATGAGATTCATTTAAATTTTTCATTTCTTTTAATTGTGAGTTAATTTGTTCGTTGTGTTTTATATTTTTTTTAACTTCATCATTAAGAATTTTAACATTTGTTTTTAAATTTTCAATTGAGCTTTTTACATTTGATAATTCATCATTTAAATCCATTTGTAAGACTTTTCTTTTAATTTTCTCAATGTTTTTTGTTAAGTTTTTTATTTCTGACTCAGTATTTTCAATTATTGATTTGTTTATATCATGTTTTACTGTTTTAGTTTTTAACAAAGCTTGAAAACTATTGCTTGAATACATTATCTATATATTATATAAATTTTTTAAATATTTTTATATAACACTAGTGTGTTTGAAAAGTTATTCCTCTCTGTCCTCAATAGTACCGCTACTACTAGAAAACCATGTAAAATATGACATAATGATTGTTGCAAGTAAAGTTACAATCCAAAAAATTAAACCAATATTTTGAACAGAACCAACCATCCAAAGAGTGAAAACATAAATTGTAGTACAAAGTAAGGTAATAACTAAACCAAATTTAGTAGTTAGTGCTAATTTTAAAATTTGAAATAAATCAGAAAACATTTGTTGTGCTCCCATTATAACAGTAAGATATAAATCAAGTTAGATATTTTTAAAATTAAATAATTTTATTTGTTTTATTTGGGTTTGATTTAAGTGGTTAAAAAATTATTTTTAGTATAATTGTTTTTAAATTAATTAACATAAATAAAAAAAATTGAAAAAAAAATTGGAAACAAGTCGGAAATAATTTTTAATGCTTATTACCCTATCTGGAGTTATAATGATTGTACTAGGATGTCACATTAGGGACATTCAAAATAACCGTATTCAAGCCGCAATTGATTACAGTAAAAACATCGAATCTCAAACTTGGTTTTTAACTGGCGGGGTTAAAAATGCAATTGGGCATGTGGTTTCTAGTGGAGAGCTCAGTGAAGCAGAAACTATGAAACAAATGATTTTTTCTAACGACAATATTGTTATTGATACTGATGCTACCAATACTGCTGAAAATTTTTTAAATTTTAAAAAGTGGTATCAACTCGCTGGGTTTGATGAACCACCTCAAATAGTTATTACGACAAGTGCATTTCATAAAGCACGTGCGGAAAAAATATTTCAGGGTATATTTCATGACTTACCTATAGAACCTGTTTGGAATTTGAGTCAATTGGCTTGTCCAACATGTTGGTCTGATGAAAATTTCCATATGCGTAATGTGGAATCTGATGTTAAAAAAGCATTGGAAAAAATTGATTTATAATTGTAAATGGTTTAATGTATTATAATATTAATGAATGAAACTGAAATAAACCAGGATCAAAAATATTGGAATAGTTATATTAGAAGTTTGTTTAGAGAAAATTCCCATACTTTTTGTGAGTTTGAAATAAATAGGATGAATAATGTAAAATTTGAATTTGATAATATTTTATGTTTTGCTGATGGATATAAATTAAAATCAACAAGTAAATCTGAATTAATACCAATGATTATAAAATACATCCAATCCAATTATCCTGATTCACAATATTTTATTTCAACAAGATCAAAAGATGATTCATCAAATTATTATTTGGTTGTGTCAATTATTCAGTCTACAAAATCTGATTGTGATAAGAAAAAAACTGAATAATTTTGTAATTCATTAATAGGTTAAAAATAATAATGTCTAAAAATTGGTCTGAATTATCCGAAACAGATAAGGAAGAAATATTTAAACGTTTGAACTGTTCAGTTAGAGTTAAATTAAATACTGAACAAGTTTTTGAATTTAATCCATTTAAGGTATGTGCAAGTATGCCTGCCCAATATACTATAAAATGGATTTTACCCATTCCAAATGCCAAACCACAAGTACAATATATTCAAGAACATGAAATGTTTAAATTAGTTGAATTACAAGGTGTGGAAACAAATAATTTGCAATATTTAACTGAAGCTAAATTTAAAACAACAAATATGGTTGAAAACCAAAATCTTTAAAAAATTATTTTAAAAAAATTCATTTAAAAATTAATTTTCTATTGTATTTAAATGAGAACATCTTTTCTTGTTTCTTTTCTTTCTCTCTGCGTAGCTTCTGCTTCCGGTTCTCTTTTTACTAGATTTCAAGACTGGGCCAAAACCCATTCTATTGACATCTCCGACTCTCTCATCCAATCTCGCATTTACTCTAATTGGTTATCAAATGATAAATATATTAGTGAAGTAAATTCCATGAACTTAACTTATACTCTTGGCCACAATGCTTTCTCTGGTTATTCCTCTGAAGAATTTGCCACCTTAATGGGTTTCAACTCTGACAGAGTTAAATCCACTGGTCTTAGAGGATTGATTCAAGGCGAATCTGACTTAACTGCCTTACCTACTTCTATTGACTGGCGTTCCAAAGGTGTAGTAAATCCTATTCAAGACCAAGGTCAATGTGGTTCATGCTGGGCCTTCTCAACTATTCAAGCTGTAGAAAGTGCAAGTGCTATTAAATATGGTACTCTTCCTAAATTATCCGAACAAGAACTTGTTGATTGTGACAACTTATCTAATGGTGGTCGCGATCATGGTTGCAACGGTGGTCTTATGGATAATGCTTTCAACTGGATTGGTAAAAACAATGGTGTATGCTCTGAATCTGCATATCCTTACACTTCCGGTGTCACCAAAACTTCTGGTACTTGTGCTATGAAATCTTGTACTAATGTTGCTCATACTGATGTTACTAACCATGTTGATGTTCAAACAAATTCCGACAATGCTATGATGACTGCTCTTGCTCAACAACCCGTATCTGTTGCCATCGAAGCTGACCAACGTGCTTTCCAATTATACTCTTCTGGTGTATTTACTTCTGCTTGTGGAACCAATCTTGACCACGGTGTTGGTCTTGTAGGTTATGGTACCATGAGTGGAACTGATTACTATATCTTAAGAAACTCATGGGGAACTTCATGGGGTGTTAGTGGCTACATGTATTTAGGTCGCGGTAATGACCCTGCAACTGGTAAACCATACAACGGTGGTGCTGGTCAATGTGGTGTTCTTGGCGAAGGCTCTTACCCTATTGTTTAAATTTGTGAGAATTTAAATAATACCCTATTGTTTAAATTTGAACGATACCCTATTGTTTAAAAAACATTAAGGATTATTAATTTATTAACCTAATTTTAGTTTAATAAAATAATTTGCAAACAAATTTTTCCCAAGTTATTATAGATATGCCAAAGGAACCTATTATATCTGGTAACTTTAAAGGCATGGCCGTTATTCAAATTTTTTATAATAATTCAATTAATTCATGTAGTTCAATTAGTAAATGGATACAAATTGATCAAGAACTAATGAATTCTATGATTTTTACAAGTAAAACAAATAGATACATTGAATCACAGAATGACGGTAATGTAATTAAATTATATGACGATAATAAACAGTATGTTAATACCTATACATTTAATACTAGACATGGAATTTATCTAAATGACAAACCTTCAGGTTCCGTTGAATGTTTAAACATTATTGACTACATTGATGAGTCTGAAGAATCTGACAATATAGAACAACCACCAGATTTTTTTGAACTTTATGGTTTTGTTGAAAGACTCAGTGAAAAAAGTGAAAAAAGTGAAAGAAGATCAATAGGTAGAAATAGTTTTAGTAGTGTTATGTCTGTAGCAGATGAAGAAACAATTGATGGAATTTTTATTTTTGGTGATATTATATATTAATTGTTTTTAATTTTATTCATATCTATTGGAATATAAGAATCAAAAGAGAAAGTTTGATTTAACATAATGTATCGCGCAATGCGAAAATTACAAAATTTATAACTAGTTAATACACTATATAAGACGCGCAAATCATTAAACAACTCATCAAGGTCAATGTACATTTTTAAGTTAGTCCAAACAAAATCATCTTTGGAATTTATATCAATTTCATTTAAGGTTGATTCATCCACATCATGAGTTATAACATATAAATAATTCAATTCCATTTGAAATTATAAATCAAATTGTTTAACTAATTAATAAATCAAATTTTATTTTGTAATTGAAACAGAACCACCAGCTTTCACCTTATCATAATATTTCCAAAAATCAGATTTGCACATAGCACATGACTGTTTCTGTTCTAACCAAATATCCGCACACTCCCCATGAATATAGTTTTTACAAGTTGGACAAGCTAGGAGATTTGGTTTGTCAGCTTCTTCCAAATCATTAAAACATACTGGACAACAATCCTCAATTGCTTTAACAAATTGTTTAAAGGTTTCCAATGTAATTTTTCCAAGTATTTTCGCCACTGTTTTATCTGACCAAATATCTCCATCCCCCGTCGCTGTTAATTTAGCTAACAATACTGCTAAATCCTGGTCAGAAAACTTTTTATTTTCAAACACTTCAGGTTTTAATAATTTTGCAATTTTACAAATTAAAAAGCAAATGTGTTTACATACAATATTCTTTTTTGTTGAATTAAATTTATGATCTGCACAAGAGCACCAAAACATTCCCTTTGGACTTGTTGCTAATAATTTAATTTCATATTCTTCTCTACAAGCTTTCTTTTCATTATAAGTTCCAAGTACTTTAACTGTACCAATTAAATCTGCATTTTTACCAGTTCTGTTTGGATTTGGTTCATAACCACTCAAATAAATTTTAGAATATTCTTTATCTGTAATAATACGATTAAGAATAGTTACTTGGTTTGGATTGGTTAGTTTCTCACACAATTCACCTATTGTTTTACAACAAGAATTTGCTGCTTGGGCTTTTGCTTGTTCTGCCAATTGTATTTTTTTCTGTTGAATTTTTTCTATTAGTTGGGTTATTTTTTCTTTACCATCTTGAATAATTATAGACAAATTATTCAAATTGGTTAATTGTTGAGCAAGTTCTTGCGTCTTGCTATCTGAATTTCCTAATGTAATCGAGTTAACAATTAACTCTTGATTTTCTTCAGTGTATGCATTATCGATTTGACTAACATAATTAAGTGCGTGTTCAAAATCTTCCATTATAAACCAATTCTAAATTAACAAATAAACAAATGTATCAATTTTTTTAATAAATTTTAGTGCCTTGGTTTGGTTTGGTGCCTTGTTTTTCTTTTTAAACATCAATTTCAGCAGGAGCTGCTTTCTTTTTTCTTACAACCCGAGCTTTTGGTTTTTTTGTTTCTTCTGCTCCTTTAGCCAATGCTTCAAGTTCCGCAATATAGTTAGCGTATTCAGTTTCATAAGTTGAAGCATCATCTGTAAAAATCAATTTAAAATGGTCTGTCAACCCAGCAGGTTCTTTAAACCCTGACCCATTAAGCATATATTTGCATTGGCGTGCAATTAGTTTTTGTTCATTAACTTGAACTTGATTTGTTCCAGAACGTTTAATTCCATTATTAATATTTGAATTAAGATCTGTTTTATACGTAGCGATATTATCAAATGGATTTGTTTTAACCTTATTAGTTTTAAGTAACATATAGATTAATTGCTGCTTTTCAATTATTTTGTCTTTATTTTTCTTAGAATTCCAGTAGTAACTTGATAAATCTTGATAAACACTTTTATAAATGATTGCAATATAATCAGCTAAATCATTCCAGTCAATAGGGAGAGATAAGATTTTTTTATAATATTCATTTCCACTTTTACTATTTGTATAGTAAGAAGTAGTATTATTAAATTTTTTAATACCAGGAATTTGATTTAAAGCTTCCGGACTCATTTTTTCCATTCGTGAAAATATAAAATTAAAAGCAATTGATTCAGTATTTGAAAAATTTGCGTAGTATAGAGAAGGAATTGAATTGTGCTGATAATTGATGATTAAAATATTGTGACCAAGTTTTTCCAAATGTTCAATTGCAATAATATTGTTTGAACCAATTGCTGTTCTTAAAATATTGTCATTAAATTTGTTTTTATTTTCTTGTGTAGAGTAAAACGCAGGATTATTCGCATACAACCAATCGTAAAGTTTATTCATTGCACTGACATTAGTTTTACTTACCGCTGAAGTAATTAAACTTGAAATATTATTAGAGTTTTTATCAATACGATTAAACATTGAATCAAATAAAACTGGGTCTCCCATACATTTGGACAAAGAATAAGAATCAATTGAAACATTACGTTCGATTAATTTATCCAAATAATATTTATTTGACTGGTTGGGTGCATTTGAATAATATTCTAGTGCAATGGAAAGTCCATTAACATTTGAACTATTACTTTGTATAACAGACAAATCTGATAATGTCATAAGCAAGTTAAAACATTCTAATGCTCTGACTTCAATTGCTTTATGTACTAACGATATACCAGATTTAATGCAGTTAAAGTCAGGTTTTTTATTGCTCATAATTAATTTTTCTAAAGTATCATAATCATTAGTAGATACTATTTTAAATAATTGAGTCATTGTAGTCATTAGTTATAAATAAATTTAAGGTTAACAAATAGCTTTGTCAATTTTTTTAAGCCAATTTAATAAGATGCGTATAACATTAGGTTATTTTCCGCGCAAATTTTAAAAAATTGTTCTAATTGGGCAATTTCACTTGGACTTGGAATGTATTGGTTTGTGAATAAATCTGTCCATTCGTCAATCAAATATCCATGTGACCTATAAACTTGATTTAATTCGTTGAATTTTTCTTGATTGGATTCATTGAATTTGTTAAATTTTAGATATATTTGCCTTAACAGTTCTGGCTCCAAATCTGAATATAAACTTGCACCTGAAATTTTTTGAACAACATTATTATAAGCTTTGCCTCGAAACATTATGAATTGGGGGTTTGATAACTCCATTCCGCCCATCCCAATTAAATTTAATCCACCAAATAATTTGGCTATTGGAATTGGGAGTTCTTCAGTATATTGGTTTGACTCTGAATTTTTATATTTTACAATGCAATCTAATCCCATTGATTTTCCAGATGCTTTTCCCAATAAATATGATAATCAATTTTTCAAAGCAAATTAAATTTGAAAAAAATAATAATTAAACAATTAATTTCGTTTCCAATATAATGAACTGGTTAAATAAAATATTTATATCTGGTTTATTTGCTATAATTGGTCAGTACATAATATACACAATGGCTAAACCAGAACAAATTCACATGGCTCAAGGAAAAACACCTGAATCCATGATTATCAGCTGGATTAGTGGTTCTGATTTTACTCCTCAAGTAATTTATGGATATACTCCTCAACGACTAAATTTAAAAGCAACTGGGCAATCAGAAAAATACACTTTTAACAACTACACTAGTGGACAGATTTCTCATGTGGAATTGTCTGGGCTAACCCCAAGCACTCGTTACTACTACCAATGTGGGGATTTTATTGAAGAGCCAAGTGATATTTCAAGCTTTACAACTGGACCGAAAATTGGAGATATAACACCAATGGTTTTTGGTGTTATTGGAGATATTGGACAAACCACTGATACCGAAAAAACTTTAGCTCATTTGCACAAATCTCATCAGTTGGATATGATTTTGCATGCAGGTGATTTGGCATATGCGGATTGTGTTCAAGAATTATGGGACTCTTATGGTAGATTAATTGAACCGGTATCCAAATCAATTAGTTGGATGGTTGGACCAGGGAACCATGAAATAGAAGTTTCTGGTGATAACCAATTATTTAAATCATTTGAATCAAGATATCGCATGCCACAATTCCAACCCGCGGAATTTGGACAGGTAATTATTCCCAGCGCAATAAATAAAGTAACAGGACAACCTTATTGCTCCCCAAGTCAGTTTTTAGCCGAGTACAACTACGGTAATTCATTTTATTCTTTTGATATTGGAATGGCTCATGTGGTTTACTTAAACTCTTATACACCATCTGATACCAATTCAGCACAATATTCTTGGCTAGTTTCGGACTTGGATAAAATCAATAGAACTCAGTTACCATGGATCATTGTTGTAATGCATTGTCCTTGGTATAATTCAAATACCGCACATCAAAATGAAAAACAAACTTTGTTAATGAGGGAAACAATTGAAGAAGTATTTTACAAGTACAAAGTTAATCTGGTAATTACCGGTCATGTTCATGCTTATGAACGAACCTATCCTGTTTATGCTAATGAAATTAATAAATCAGGACCAACATATATAACAATAGGAGACGGTGGGAATATTGAAGGTCATGCTACTGGTTATCAATATCCTCAACCTGCTTGGTCCGCATTTAGAAATGGAACTCAATATGGATATGGAACCTTATCAATTGATAATTCCAATACAATGCAATGGAAATGGTATAGAAATATAGACTCTGAATGGGTGTTTAAGGACCAAGTACAAATTGATAATTTGTTTTAATTTGCTAATTATATAAAGATTTAATAACATTATTTACATAATAATGAACCAAGTTTGCTTAAGTTGTTTAAACAAAGTAACTCCAGAAGATAAATTATATAAATCAGGTAATGAAGTATATCATGAATCTTGTTATACTAATAAAGTAATGAGTAAAGCATTCAAATATGCTAATCAAATAAAATCCCTAGAACCAGACCAAATTGTTGCTCAGTTATATGGGTCTGATAAATTTAAATTAAATGAGGAAGAAAAAGCCATTATCAAGTCACAACAATCTAAAATGAATTTTGACAATTCAAAATTTGTAGAGTTGGATATTAATAATATATTTAAAAATATTGGTTCTGAACAAATAGAAAATATAATGAATACACAACTTGATTCAATATACGATATGATTATATCAAAATCGGAAATTTCCAATATAATTTCAGAAACACCAATTACAAAAGAAGACTTGAAACATTTAGTAAATTCAACAACATCTGTAGCTTTTAATGATTATAGTTTATTTGAATCAGCATTAAAATCCAATATAGATGACGATGATATGAATGAAATATTGATGGACAAAATTTTAGAAAATTTACCTGAAGAGCTTAAAACAAAATTATCAAATATGAAAACTCAGACTGGGACATTTTCAAGTCAAGAAATATTTACAAATGCTAATTCTAATATAATTGCAAATACAATTGCAAATACTAATGCAGACACAGAATCAGATACTGATTCAGATAATGAATTAAATAATGTTAACAATTTGCAAAATTTTGACATCCCAGAACTCGACTAATATTTCCTTTTCAAACCCAGATGCTTAAAATAACTAATATTTTTTTCAGCATCCGAAAATCCTTTTCTGTATAATTGTTCCATATTATTTTTTTCCAAGGAAAACCCCTCAACAATTTCAA
>JACCDO011193565.1_pt1 | contig 14249 bp, 18 predicted proteins | sample 7446101 | NCBI WGS metagenome assembly JACCDO01 (sample SAMN15323440, study PRJNA562643) | freshwater metagenome | isolation source: river surface water | place: USA:Blue River Watershed | collected 2017-08-16
CATCTGGAAAGGGTTCAGCAATCTTCGATCCGAAAAGTTGTTCGGAGCTTTATGCACCCGAGCGAAGTATTTTAGGAAGCGAACAAGAAAAATGGCTAGTGAAGAAGCTGGGAAATGCAAATCGCAATGGATGGAATGTCATAGGGCAGCCTACTTTATATGCGCAGCGTTATTTTCCAAGCGGTGATCAACTGCTCATTTGGAATGATGGATGGGATGGATTTCCTGCCGCAAGAAAAAGAATCGATCAGGCCTTGATGCAAAACCAAGTAAAAAATCTGGTGGTATTTGGGGGCGACGTACATGAGAACTGGGTTGGATATATCAAAGCCAATTATGACAAGGTAGATAGTCCTACATTAGGCGTTGAGTTTTGCGGTACCAGCATCACATCCTTGGGTAGCGGGGGGAAATATTTGGATGCCCGCTTAGCTAAAAATCCCCATTTCATTTTTGCTGAGGCTAGCAAAAAAGGCTATGGGATTGCAGAGTTCACACCTAAGGCTTTAACAGTTAGCCTGAGGGTGCTGAGTAATGCTCAGGACGAAGACGCGACTATTGAAACCTTAGCTAAGTTTATTGTTCAATCACATTCCAACAGAATAGATCGACTCAATTAGTCAAAAATATAACTTGTATGGATTGCTAATGAGTATTTGATTCATTAAAGAATCATCGCCAACAAGTTTGTTGAGTTGGCTTAGCTGGTTTTCATAGGTTTGCTTTGCTTCAAAACCAGTATGAGGCCAATCGCTCCCCCACAGTAATTTATTGGGGCCAATCGTATCAAGCCAATAATCCAGCACTTTGCCGTGATTAATATGCGGCGTTCTATATTGCGCACTGAGCTTTACCCAAAGTAATGAGGCGTGCCGCTCAATGCCAGTGGCGTTATTTAAAAATTCAGCATCTTCTTTGGGTCTGCCAAAGTGATCTACAACGATCTCCGTGCCCGAGGGGATCTCTAATAGAAGGCGATTGAGAAGACCATCATCATGATGAATCTCTAGGTGCATATCTGACTCATTCATTAATTCAATTAATTTCCAGTGCATACGAATATTGGCGCTAGGACTTTCATCTTTGAGGAGATTAAGGCGAACACCAATCACCCCCTGCTCCTTAAGTTCTGCTAAAGCTGATCTTGGCAAATTGGGGGGTAGTACCGCAACACCCTTCAGCTTATCTGGGCTTGTCCGTATGGTGTTAAGCAAAAAGGAGTTATCTACTCCTAAAAAGCTAGGCTGTACGATAACGCCGCCATCTATGCCCGCTAGATTAGCTAGCTTTTCCCATTGATCAATAGAAGCGTCATATTCGAGAACATAACGGCTTTTGACCTGATTGATGGCGCTAGCCAAAAAAACATGGAAATGGGCATCAATTTTCATTTTGAGTATGCTACTTTATATTCTTAATAAAAAAACAGATCGTGGGGACCTAATGAAGTTATTTATACAGACCTTTTCTTTGCTTTTATGTTTCTTGGCAGGCCCTATTCATGCCCAAGAATGGCCTACGCGACCAATTAGTTTGATCGTAAGCTATCCACCTGGCGGGACTGCTGATTTGATGGCTAGAACAATTGCAGGGCCACTAGGAAAAGAGCTTGGTACTTCAGTGGTTGTGGAAAACAAGCCGGGTGCCAGCGGACAAATAGCGGCTTCCTATGTAGCAAAGGCAAGTGCTGATGGTTATATCTTGATGCTTGATGCGTCTTCTTATTCGGTGAATCCCTCATTATTTCCAAAGCTACCTTATGACCCCAACCGAGATTTCAAAACTTTAGGAATCTTGGCGCAATATCCTAATGTGTTGTTAGTACACCCAAGCTTTCCTGCAAAGTCGGTAAAAGATATGGTTGCCTTAGCAAAGTCAAAGCCTAACGGTATAGCCTATGCATCGTCTGGGAATGGCTCTGCACAACATCTAGCTGGGGCGCTGTTTGAGGTGAAGGCTGGAGTGGAAATGCAGCACATTCCTTACAAGGGCGGTGGCCCAGCTTTAAATGATGTGGTAGGCGGTCAAGTGCCAGTATTTTTCGGTAGCGTTGCATCTACAAAGCAATATGTAGAAAGTGGCAGATTAAATGCTCTGGCAGTTACCGGAAAAAAGCGCGCTTCATCTATGCCGAATGTGCCTACCATGGCTGAGGCTGGTATAGCTGGTTATGAGGTCTATGAGTGGAATGGTATTTTTGCGCCAGCCGCTACACCTGTAGCAATACTCACAAAAATCTCTGATGCTATTACTAGGGTGATGCAGTCTCCCGAAGTAAGAGACAAAGTAAGCTCATTGGGAGGAGAAATTTTTCAGGGTAATCCGGACGCTGCAGATAAATTTATTAAAGCCCAAATGGCTGAGTGGTCAAAGTTAGTGAAGAGTGGAAAAATCACGGTTGACTAATATTACTTTGAGATAAACACGAGTAAAAAACATGAACATAATGAACAAATTTAAGAGTGCAATATTTGTATTGGTCTGTGGCGTATTTTTATCAGGCACAGTTTTTGCTGCAGACATTCAAGTCATTACCTCGGGTGCCTTTGCCGACGCATTAAAAGCATTAGTTCCTGAATACGAAAAGCAATCACCAAATAAAGTGATTATTTCTTATGGATCTTCTATGGGTGCAGCCCAAGACTCTATTCCTACTCGATTGAGTCGTGGAGAAAAGTTTGATGTATTGATTTTGGCTGGACCGGCTCTTGAAGGCTTTATTAAAAGTGGCGATGTTCAGTCTGGCACTCGAGTTGATTTGGTGGCTTCGGTAATGGGAGGGGTAGTTAAAGCGGGAGCTCCTAAGCCTGATATCAGCACCATGACAGGGCTTAAACAGGCTTTGCTCAACGCCAAATCAGTAGCCTACTCTGCCAGTGCCAGCGGTGTATATCTATCAACCGAATTGTTCCCCAAAATGGGTATCTCTGAGCAAATGGATAAAACTGCCAGGAAAATTTTTAGTGAACGCGTAGCATCAGTAGTTGCTCGGGGAGATGCGGAGCTTGGCTTTCAGCAAGTCAGTGAGTTATTGTCAATTCCTGGGGTGGACTTTATTGGCGAACTGCCACCAGAGGCGCAAAAGACAGTTTTATTTTCTGCCGGAATTACGAAGAACGTGAACAATCTAAATGCCTCGCGCGACTTGATCGCTTTCTTGGCATCTCCTCAGGCCGCACCTACGATTCAAAAGGCGGGTCTTAAGCCTGTTTTGCCGGCTTTGCCTTGGTAAGCTTATCCCTTACAAAAATTGCATTGGCTATTATTGAGGGGCCCGTTATGCGAACGGGCACTATAGCTAAAATCTAATGGTTTATTCGAATAAGCCCATAGCAAAATACAAAAGTATCACGATATAATTTGCTTAAGCAGGAGAGTGAGGGGTATCCCTCCACCGAAGGCGCAAACTCCCATGAACGCTCAGGTATCCACCAGGAAGGTACTGCTTAAGCTAAATAGCCGTCTGGAGAGTCACCATCTTTATGGTGCACCGAAGGAGCAAGCACTAAGCTAGGCTTAGTGTGAATCTCTCAGGTATCAGGGACAGGGGGAGCGGCATCCATCCACATGATTCATGTGTCTGATGGGCTGCTTTTGGGAGAATTTGTATGCACACATACATCATATAAACCGGCAATGATCTCTGATCTGCTATCGCAGATCAACACCCATGCAAATTAATTCATTTTGTTCAATTGTTTGTGCAGTTGAGCTATTGCTGACTAAAGGTAAATGTATGACAAATAAATTTGTTGAAGAGGCGCCATATCATCCTGGATATGAAGATGCTGGATTTAAATCACAAGCTTCACCAGTTGCTGTAGAGCTTGATAGTTTCAGAAAAAGTAGTTCACGTTACTTGAATTTTGCGGATGTTATTGTGAACTACTGTGCTAACCAGCAAACAAAGCAGTTAATGAAGTGATGTCCTGGTTTTAGTCAATGGACCACTGTCTAGTGGTCCATTGTTGCTTTAATTATAAGTCGAGATTGTCCAGTGCTAAGCCATCCAGATGGCTAGTGTCGGCCCAGCGATCTACTGTCCATGCATTACCATTGTGACTAATCCAGTTGAGCGAAGCGTTGGGAACGGACACTACCTTTTCGGCGTCGAGGGCCTGTTTACTAGCAAGCCTATACATCATGTCTAGTGCTCCGCCATGACTTACTAGCAGAATCGTTTTGCCAAGATGTTGCTGCCGAATCTTTTCTAATGCCTGATGTATGCGTTGTGCAAATTGTGCAATGCTCTCCCCGCCACGCAATTCTTCGTGTATGTCTCTGCTCAGATGGTTTTTCCATAATTCACCATCAAATTGTGGGGCCTCTGAAGTGCTAACTCCTTGCAATACACCTAGATGCCTCTCTCTTAAAGCGCGATCCACAATCGCCTTTGTATTAAACAAAGTTTCGATAGCGTTTGCAGTTTTAGCGGCGCGCTGTAAATCGCTGGTGTACAGCACATCAAATTTCAGATCAATTGCTTTAATGGCTTTTGCCATCTGCGCCGCTTGGGCTATGCCGCGTGGGTTTAAATCAATATCAGTGTGACCCTGTAGACGCCGTTCAGCATTCCAATCTGTTTCACCATGACGCACCAAACAAAAGCGAGTTGTATTCATGTTGCCATCATAAAGGCTAAATTATTTTTTAATCGTCCATGCTCGTGGGTTATGTTCAAAGCCAATGTGCGCATAGTATTCATTGGCTTTCGGTGCTGCGAGCAAAACAATTGTGCAGTTTGAGCCCAGTCGTTTTTTCGTTTCTTCGATGAGCGCCTTACCAATACCCTGTTTTTGATATTGCTGATCTACTGCTAGATCGGCGAGATAAGCGACATAAGCAAAATCTGTCAGGGACCGAGAGATCCCAACTAATTGATCTCCATCCCATGCGGTGATTATCAGATTGGCATGTTTAAGCATGGCTTCAAAAGTTTGCAGGTTATCTACGGGTCTTCGCTCCCCAAGAGTTGAGCGAATATAAAGATCGATAGCTTGCTCCGCCGTTATCTTGGCGTCATCACGATAGGTGATCATCAATCTTCTGTTGATGCTGAAATAAAAGCATCTCCTATTTTTATATTTCCGGAAGTAAGCACCTCTGCGCGCAAGCCGCCGCGCCCTTCAAATGCATTCATAAAGTCTGATTTACTTAAAAGTTCCGCAGGCCTTTGACAAGGAGCGCAAAGCTCGACACCCTTACATTGAATATTTCCCAAAAAGAAATTTTTACCAACATAGTCATTTAATTCTGCAGCCGTGATATTGCTCAACACAATATTACGTCGAGTTTCTGAGGCGGCAAAAACCGGTTCTTCGCTGCCTTTAAGCCATTCATTAGCAATATCTATACCTGTTTGAGCAATTAGGCTAATGTGGCGAATTTTCTGAGGCAAATTCTGGGAGAAGGCGCCCGTCTGAAGTGCATAACGATCGCCTTGAATGCCTTCGCCAGCAATAAGCTCTGCCATTTCGACGGATTGCATGGGGGCCCCTGCTTGAGGGGCGAAATAAATAGCTTGAATCTGAATACTTTTGCTCATGATGTATTAGATATTACAGCCCATGCCTTGGGTTTGTTAATACAATCGATTCAATCAGATTAAAAGGGTAATAGTGAATAAAGAAACCAAAGGAATGCTCATTGGATTTATTGGCATTCTCATTTTTAGTCTGACTTTGCCGGTAAGCAAGATTGCGATACAAAGCTTCGACCCATATTTCATTGCTTTTGGGAGGGCTACTCTAGCTGGCTTGATTGCCCTGGCATACCTATTAATTCAGCGTGAACCTATGCTGGCAAAGGTCGACATCCCTAAGTTCGTAGTAATTGCCTTGGGGGTAGTTTTTGGCTTTCCGATTCTCACTACGGTGGCAATGGCATATGGCTCCTCATCTCATGGGGCAGTCATTCTTGGCATGATGCCTTTGGCCACCACCGTTATTGGGGTAGTGCGTTTTGGTGAGCGCCCCTCAATAGGGTTTTGGCTAGTCTCCTTATTAGGTGCTGCTCTAGTGGTGACCTATGCGCTATTAAAAAGCTCAGGCAGTTTTACGCTGGTAGATGGTTTGTTGGTACTTGGAGGTATTTGTGCCTGCATTGGATATGTTGAGGGCGGAGAACTCTCCAGAAGAATGAATCCTCGCGCAGTGATTTCTTGGGCCCTAGTTATTTCTTTGCCATTCAATATCGTGTTCAGTTACCTCACTTTTATACCAAGCTATTTAGAGGCTGGAGCCATGGCATGGACTATCTTTGTTTATCTCAGTCTTTTTCCAATGTTTCTAGGATTTTTCTTTTGGTATGAGGGTCTTGCTGTTGGCGGTATTGCACGAGTAAGCCAAGTTCAATTAATTCAGCCATTTTGCACATTGTTGGCTGCAAGTGTATTGTTGGGCGAGCCGCTGACTTGGATGAATTTAATCTTCGCGGTTCTCGTAGTGTCGACTGTCATTTTAGGAAAAAGAATGTTAGTCAAGAGGACCTAGATATGAAAAAGCCCCGATAGTGCGGGGCTTGGTATTTAGGCTGATGCAGCACTGAGCTTATTGAGCGCTCGCTGAATCTTATCTTTTTCTTTTGGTTTGGTGCTTGATTCTAATAATTTAGTGAGTTGAGCAATATTTAGTGGACCTAAACGCGCTTTTCCTGTTTTAGTGAGCATGGAATTACTTTTACGATTTTTTTGATTTTGATTTACTGCCATGGGATTTTCCTAGAGTATTGGAATGATGAATCTGTGATGCTGCTTCACAGGATTCCCCTATCTAGGGCGCAGAATAGTGATCACCGATTCAGAATAACAGTTAAAGGCCGCAGGCGCTATGATTGATCTATTATGAATTTATCGTTCTTCAATAATCAGTTTGGTTTTATTGGCTTGCTTACCCTTTCAAACGTCTTTATGACATTTGCTTGGTATGCCCACTTAAAAAATTTATCTGCAAAACCTTGGTGGATAGCAGTTTTGGCTAGCTGGGCAATTGCTTTGTTTGAGTATGCGCTTCAAGTGCCGGCCAATCGGGTTGGCTATCAATACTTTGATCTTGGCCAATTAAAGATTGCACAAGAGGTCATTACTTTGAGTGTATTCGTACCATTTGCGGTGTTTTATATGGGCGAGCCTTTTAAAATGGATTACATCTGGGCGGGCCTTTGCTTGCTTGGCGCGGTCTACTTTATGTTTAGATCATGATCACTCTTCCTAAATTCATTTTTGCTCTGGTGATGGGCGGCCTTATGTCTCTAACCATTACCTTGGCCATCTCAATTGTGCGTCACGGCATTGATAGCATGTTCCTAGGGACCTGGTTTGGAGCTTGGCAAATAGCTTATCCGGTGGCGATTGTGTGTATCTTGCTCTATCGCCCATTTGCTGAATGGGTTACAACGGCATTGGTTAAAAGGCTGAAATGAAATCACATTTATTCGCATTATTCTGTGCATGGAACTTAGTATCTTGTGCTGCTGTATATACAGATGCTTCCGACGCAAACCACGTTACCTATATCAACAGCAGTGGCGAATCGATTGAGCAGCTTACGGGTAACGCAAATTCTTATTGCGCACAATTTGGTAAGACAGCTTCATTTAGAAGTAGTGACAGCCAATTTTTGGTAGTGTTTGACTGCAAGATGCAGCGTTAAGCCTGCAGTTAACCGGCTAGGTCAGACTGATAGATTAAGCCAGCATGCTCTCTAAGGGCATGGAACTGAATAGATTCCCAGCGTTGCTGAGCTACATCTAGCTCTGACTTATGAGTTGCTAAGAAAACAGCGGCACCTACAACATCTTCTGCCATGCGATGTATGTTTTCTTGCGTGAATTTTTTTAATGCCACAGGATCTTCTGAACTAACCCAGCGCGCAAGACTGTAGCGCGCAGGTAAGAGGCGCACTTCAGCGCCATATTCGGTTTGAAGTCGATGGCTTACTACTTCAAATTGCAACTGTCCAAATGCACCCAGCAGCATTGTGCCGCCAGTCATCGGGCGAAATACTTGAATTGCACCCTCTTCGCCCAGTTGCATCAGCCCCGTTCTCAACTGTTTAGAGCGGAGGGGGTCAGCAGATTCAACCATGCGGAAAATCTCAGGCGCAAAAAATGGCAAGCCAGTAAATTGAAGTTGCTCACCTTCGGTGAGGGTATCGCCAAGTCTTAATAGACCATGATTGGGTAAGCCAATAATGTCGCCAGGGAAAGCCTCATCCAAAATATCTCGTCTTTGTGACAAGAAAGATAAGGCATTGTTGGTACGAACTTCTTTGCCATTGCGACAAATTTTTAATTTCATGCCCCGCTGAAAGTGACCTGAGCAGATGCGCAAGAAAGCAACGCGATCACGATGTGCTGGATCCATATTGGCCTGAATCTTAAAAACCACAGCAGAAAATTTATTCTCAGCAGGACTAACTTCGCGCTGAAGGGCTTTGCGAGAGCCTGGAGATGGTGCTAGCTCTACTAGGGTATTCAAAATTTCACGTACACCAAAGTTGTTGATCGCTGAGCCAAAGAACACCGGCGATTGACGCCCGGCTAAAAATGCTTCTTGATCAAATGCGGGCATGGCGCTTTTAATTAAATCGACTTCTGCCAAAGCGTTTTCAAGGTCGGTACCGAGACGCTCTTTTAGGGCTGGATCATTCACATCCACAATGGCATGTGAATCTTCAGTAACACGATCCTCACCTGCTTTGAACATGCGCATTTGCGATTTAGCAATATCAATCACGCCGGCAAATGATTTACCCATGCCAACGGGCCAAGTAAATGGAACGACTTCAATGCCAAGCGCTGTTTCAATTTCATCCATCAGCTCCATTGGAGGCTTGACTTCGCGATCCATCTTATTAATGAAGGTAACGATAGGTGTATTACGAGCACGACACACTTCAAGTAAGCGTAAGGTTTGGGATTCCACGCCGTTTGCAGCATCAATCACCATCAGAGCAGAGTCAACTGCAGTTAAAACACGATAGGTGTCTTCAGAAAAATCTTGGTGGCCTGGCGTATCTAGTAGATTGATAATGCAATCGCGATATTCCATTTGCATTACTGAGCTTGCAACCGAAATACCACGCTGCTTTTCAATCTCCATCCAGTCGGAGGTTGCATGTCGACTTGCTTTGCGTGCCTTAACGCTACCCGCAATCTGAATGGCGCCCGCATAGAGCAATAGCTTTTCCGTAAGCGTCGTTTTGCCTGCATCTGGATGAGAGATGATGGCAAAGCTTCGGCGCCTTAATACTTCTGCTCCTGGAGTGTTGGGGGTATTTGTGTCGATGGTAATTCTGCGCTTAATAATCTAGTTTGGACTGGATTATAAGCGGGCGGCCTCGCTTAGAACTGTTCGCCCGGCTTTAAAAATCGCCATTGACCCGGGGGAAGTGGACCCAAAGAGATTCTGCCCATTCTGACGCGTTTTAGTCCAATTACTTTTAATCCAACCATCTCACACATACGACGGATTTGACGTTTTCGTCCTTCTCGTAATACAAAGCGGAGTTGATCCTCATTTTGCCAACTGACTTGAGCTGGTTTAAGTGCTACACCATCAAGCGATAAACCATGTTTGAGGCGATCTAAATTCTCAAACGAAAGCTCGCCCTCTACTCGCACTAAATATTCTTTTTCAATCGGGCTATTTTCGCCGATCAATAATTTGGCAACTCGACCATCCTGAGTTAAAACTAACATACCCGTAGAGTCAATATCTAAGCGGCCTGCAGGGGCTAAACCTTTAGTATTAAAGCGCGGATTCTTACCTTTATCTAAGGGGCTGGCAAAGTAATTATCTGGAGTTATCAAAGAGGCTGCAGGTTGATACTCTTGCTCATCATCGTAGTGAGAAATAAAGCCCACAGGCTTATTTAGAATGACGGTAATACGCGAGGCTTGTTGAGCTTTAGCAACAGACTGAAGTTCAATCTTCTGATGCCTAAATGCGCGCACTCCTAATTCGTTGACTACTTCGCCATCAACCGTGACTAAGCCCTGCTCAATATAAGAATCTGCCTCACGACGTGAGCAAAGACCTAATTCTGATAATAGTTTGGAAACGCGAACTTTTTCTTCCATGCCTGCATTATCCGACATCAATTCATTTCTTCAGCGTCAAGTTGGTACGTACTTCTGTAAACCTGTTTGAGATTGGAGGAATATCCAGATTTAAGAGAGAAATGATTTCTGAGTCAATCGCAATAGATCAAAAATATTCAATATATTCAATAACTTGGGAAATTATCTCGGCGTCTGACTGAGCTTAGGTGCGTACGATATGAACGCTACATGGTGCCTCTTCAACGATCTTAGTCATTGAGGTTCTCCATGGCGTCACTTTGTTTGGCAACTTATGAGATGCGCCAATCAAAATCAAGGAGGCGTCATTGTCTTTGGCGAACTCGACAATACGCGATGCAGGATCTAAGGCTTCGAGTACGTGATATGAAATTCTTTCGGGTGGAAGCTTCAGAGGTTTTGCCCACTCCATGAGTTGTACTAAGTGTCCGCGCACTATACCGCTAGCAGTTTCATTTTCACGATTGCCTTCAAAGGTTGGCGTGCTACTGATAGTGCTAATGCAAACCAGTCGACTTTCGGGATAGGCCTGCAATAAATTTTTTGCTGTTGTTTGCATCCGCTCTCGCAAGTCTTCATCAGATTGCCTGGTATCGATAGCTGCAATCATCAGGGGCGCATCTTGATTTCCCAAGCTTGGGCGAGGGCTGGGGGAGGGTTCATAACCAGCCGCCTTAAACATGCGCTTTAGGTTTTCCCAAAAGCTTAAAGGCTCTACGCGATCAGCGCGTTCAGTGAGCTTCACGCTCTCATGATCACGCAATACCTGACGCAATCGAGTTGCGCTTTGATAGCGATCGGCAGCGCGTGGCTCCAAACATCTCAGGATTACTTCTTGTAGCCAGCGAGGTATTTCTTTGCGGATAGCGCGAGGTGGAAAGGCTTGCGCCCACATTCTTTTACGCAGACCACTCATGCTCTGTGGATTGCCAAAAGGTAATTCTCCAGTCAGCAGTTCATACATGATTACGCCAATTGAAAAAATATCACTGCGTGAATCTGATCGAATACCAGCCACTTGTTCAGGAGAAATGTAGGGCGCAGAGCCTACCCCTTTACGCATTTCTTCTGCAAGTAAATCAGGATAGCGAGCATGATGCGATAAGCCAAAATCAATCAGGGTGATTTTTCCCTTGTCATCTATCAGAATATTGTCAGGCTTGATATCCAGATGAATTGCATCTTGTGCATGCAGTGACTGTACGGCCTGCGCAAGATCAGCGCCAATTCGAACCACTTCATCAACGGAAAATATTTTTCCTGCTTTAATAAATTCCTCTAATGGGCGTCCCTCAACGCGTTCCATTGCAATATATGGACGTGTAGCCATATTGCCGGAGCCAAGATATTTTGGAACATAAGGACTTTTAAGAGAGCGCAAAATAGTGAGCTCAGTTTCAAAGCCAATCAAACTTTCAACCGGTTGATCTTTCCCAACTCGGGGAATCTTAAGAAGTATGGGGACGTCGATACCCTCTTTGCTTGCGGAGTAAAGGCTGGCCATTCCACCGCGGTGAACTTCTTTTCCTATGGTGAAACCATCAACAACCTTTCCTTCTTGAAAGATTTCATCAACAGCTTCAATATTGGTATTAATGGACATGGGACAGCAGAAATTTACCTGCCAGTGATGAGTCGATTAGCCAAGTCTTCAGGTAAGCCTGCACGCCGCACCTTTTCAGCTGCCGTAAAACAGTCATAAGGCACTCGATGAAATGTGAGCGCTTCAGAATCAGGCTCAAATACGGCAAAACAAGCTTCGGGATTTCCATCGCGAGGCTGCCCAAGAGAGCCAACAACACCTACCCACTGGCGATGTTGTAGTACTGGAATTTCATCACCGGGATGTGGCGCAAAGCGAATGAGTTTGCCAACAGCGCTTTGATAAAAGAGTGCTTGTTCGTGCGCATGACCAACAAAGGTGTAGCTCTTTCCAGAGTTTTGTACACAGCGCCATGCGCTCATGCTGTCAGTAATGTAATTCCAGTCTGAAGGATTATGTGCAGAGGCATGAACAAAGCAAATCTTTTCTTCCTTAATGATCAGGGGCAGGCCTTTTAAGAATTGCACATGACTATCTTGCAGCTGAGTTTTAGTCCACTCGATAGCTGCATTAGCACTTGCATTCATCTGATTGCGATAGTCCTTAAAGATGGCTTCGTCATGATTCCCAACTACGGCAATCGCTTTTTTTGAATCAACTAAAGCGGCAATTCGTTCAATTAGCGCAGCAGGATCAGCGTTATAGCCAACGATGTCGCCCAAAAACACCATGCGTGTGACGCCGAGCTCTTTAGCCTTGGCCATGCATGCTTCAAATGCTTCTAAGTTACTGTGGAGATCGGCAAATAGCCCAATACGCTCACTCATCCCTCAATGATAGGACAAAAGGGCCTAATTCAGAAGCTTAATAGGGGTTTGCTTCCCCATGTGGCCTGTTTTTAAACCGCTTATGAACCCAATAATATTCAGCTGGACGCAAGCGAATTTCATGTTCAAAACAGGCGTTCAATCGAGCTGTATCTGCTTTGGGGTCTGGTCCCGGAAAATTTTCTAGAGGTTTAGAAATTTCACAGAGATAACCTGAGCCATCTGTTTTCAATGTGGTTGTCATCATGCAAACCTCCGCACCAGTGATTTTGGCTAAGCGCGATACTGCAGTAATCGTATTGGTTTGAATTCCAAAAAATGGAACAAATTCAGAATCTTTTAAACCTAAATCAATATCCGGGGCGATGATAATAAAACTCCCCTTACGAATTTCCCGAATGATTTCTATTGAGTTGCCCTGGCGATCAATAGAGTTGCCACCAAAACGATTGCGCCAATCAATAATTTTTTGATTAAAAAAAGGGTTCTTCATTCTTTGAAAAAAACCAGAAGTGCGCGGCCAATTTTTTTCTTTAGCAAGAGCACTCAAAATAATGCTGCCTTCAATCCCAGTGAAATGCATGTTGACTAGGATTCGCGGCTTTCTGCTGGAAAGATCGACTGCAGATTTAACCTCAACCATCTTGCTTAATTTTTCGATGCTGCCATGCCAAATAATGCTTTTTTCTGCAATGCTCCGACCCAGTAAGCGCCAGTGTTCTCTAGAAAGGCGATCAATTTCTTTGGCATCCAGATTCGGAAAGCAAAGACGAAGGTTGGTTTTAACTACGCGATTACGTTCACCAGGAGCACAAGCTGCGATATAGCCTAGACCATGACCAAAAGCGACTATAGCCTTGTAAGGAAGCATGGAAACTAGCTTTAAAAAGCCTAGCCCAGCGTAATTAGAAATGGGTTTAAGCAAGCTAGCTTTATTCGACGTCGTAGCGCGTAAGGGTTTTGGTGTAACGCACCTTCATCTCTTCTATAGAGCTACAAGACATTCCCAAGTCGTTCACTATGCCAGTATCTAAACGGTATGCCCAGCCATGCACCGTAAGGTCTTGGCCATTGGCCCAGGCATCTTGCACGATCGTGGTTTCGCATACATTGACTACTTGTTCAATGACATTGAGTTCGCATAAGCGATCTTGACGTTTGGGAGTAGGTAGTACCTCTCCTAGGTAACGCTCATGTTTTTGATGTACGTCCTTCACGTGACGCAACCAGTTATCAGCAAGTCCAACGCGGCGATCGCTCAGAGCGGCGTGTACGCCTGCGCAGCCATAATGACCAACCACCAGAATGTGCTTCACTTTTAAGAGCTCAATCGCAAATTGAATCACGGAGAGGCAATTTAAGTCTGTGTGAACCACGACGTTAGCCACGTTTCGGTGAACAAAGAGCTCGCCTGGGAGCAAATTAACAATTTCGTTAGCGGGAACACGACTATCAGCACAGCCAATCCAAAGGTATTCCGGAGCCTGTTGGTTGACTAGGCGCTTAAAGAAATCAGCATCTTTAGCGATCATTTCATCTGCCCATTCGCGATTATTCGCAAATAGATGATCTAATGCCTTGGAGTTTTTCATAATCATGCATTCAGTTTAAAGTACTTTGATGACACCTATTTGGTTAAAACAAACCCCTAACGGAATTACGTTAAATCTCCATTGCCAGCCTGGCGCCAAGCAGACAAAAGTGGTTGGCACTTACGACGATTGTCTGAAGATATCGCTACAAGCTCCAGCTTTGGAAAACAAGGCCAATGAGCTTTTACTGGCATGGCTGACAAAACA
>JACCDO012317198.1_pt1 | contig 14240 bp, 11 predicted proteins | sample 7446101 | NCBI WGS metagenome assembly JACCDO01 (sample SAMN15323440, study PRJNA562643) | freshwater metagenome | isolation source: river surface water | place: USA:Blue River Watershed | collected 2017-08-16
AACCTTTACCTTCAGTAATCCCATTTTTAGAGATTTCCAAGGGGATATATCTGTATTCTTGGGGGAATGAAGCGAGTCCTTGTTTTTTTCTTAAACCTTCAAAATCATGTTTAGTCAAAGCTTTGATTTCACTGAGATGGCAATGTTCAGATACTGTATCGAGATGTTGTTGTTTTTGGAGAAGATTCGCTTTGGCATGAGGGTTCAACCAAAGATCAAATCCAGTGACACCTAAACGATTGTTTTGAATGATGATTTTCTTTTCATTTTCATAGAAGCTCAAGGGAAATTGGGAAGGGGGCAGTTGGTTAAATCCTAGATCATTTAAGGCTTGAATGGCACATTGCCCGTAGATCCCAACAAATTGTTTTTCCAAGAATTCAAGCTTGATGTCTTCTGAAAAATGATAATATTCAATCATTTCTTGGAATTGTGCTTTGGCACTCCGATTGACTTGGATCAAAAAGCCTTGTTCTCTTCTAAAAAGTTCAAAAGCAACTTTAACATCCCCTTTGCTCGATAAAATAAATCCTAAAGAGCCTTCTTGCATTTCTAGAATTTGGGGTTTAATTGTGCTAATTCTATTTAAAAAAGCCATAGTATCTTTGCCAGTAAACATTGCAATTTCCATCGATAAATCATCAAAGAAAACGGCTTTTTGTAGGTCTTGACTACCATTGATTAAAGAATTGATTTCCATACTTACGATCACCTAGAAATTTGACATGTAGAAGTCTAATACATAGATATATATCTTTTATCGATGGTTTTGTCTAAGCAATACTTTATTTGATTTTCAGCTTAATTCTTTAAATTTTGTTGTTCCATAGTCCATAAAAACCCATATTTCAAAACTTGACCCAAAGGTTGGTTGCCTAGCAATGCCATGTTCATTTGCCTTAATTCCCCCAAAAGCAATTCTGCTTCTCTTTTGAGCAAGACAGCTTTCCCATCGATGCATTTGATATCTTCTTCGGATTGAATCATATTTAAGATTTCAGCGATCTTCTTGAGTTGTTCATCTGGTAATTCGAGTTTTCGTTGAAGATCACTGCTACTGAGATGAATTTGATTGAGATCAGTGATAAATTGTTTTTCTTTTTGTTCGAGTTCTTGTTTATTCTTGGCACCAAAAAAACCAATTTTAGAGATTTCTTCTTGAATATTGCGTACTTGCATCTCTAAAGTTTTCATTCTGATCGCTAACGCTTTGAGCTTTTGTTGGGCTTGATTGCTTTCTTCTTGAAGAACAAGGAAGTTTTTGATCTCTTCATTGAGTTGATGTGGCATGGCAATCAGCCCTAAATTTGTGAGTTGTTCTAAAGCCCAAGCTTCAGCTTGGTCAAGCTTACTGTTATTTTCAAACCTTTGGGTAATGGCTGTACTCAAAATTCTGGTTTGTTCTAATTTACTCAATAAGGAATATACAACAGCAGTATGGAGCGCATGTGTCATCTAAGAATATCCTGAAAAGGCTAAGGATGGATGGATTGAGGATAACTAAAGTTTTTTGACTGTCAATCAATAGCTTGAAATTAGGGCGGAATACGATTGATTTTCAAAAAATTACATTCTATATATAGCCAAACAGATCGATCAAGTAAGGCAAACAGGAGTTTTTAGTATATGTATCAAAATTATTCAGTGATGAGTATGACGGCCCTAGGTAATAGCGATTTTGACATCGGTCAACGCAGTTACCATGTAGAAATCAAAAGTGTCAACGCCAAATCACTAGAAATCAAAGTGTTTTTACCCGATCATTTAAGCAGTGCTGAACTTACGATCAGATCAGCATTAAAAGGCATATCCCGTGGTAAAATTGAAATCAGAATTGTACAAAATAAAACCCAATCCCATAGCAATCAACAACAATTGTTTTTAGATCAAGAAGTTGCCAAGAATTACATAGATTTGATTGATGAAGTCAGTTCATTAACAGTTTTTGGACAAGAAACATCTTCATTCTCACCCATAGCATTGCTACAACTCCCAGGTGTCTTGCAAAATATCCATCAACACGAACCTCAACATCAGCAAATCAATGAAACTCAACAACAAGAATTGCTTTTAGGGATACAAAAAGCGCTAGAACATCATTTGGATATGAGAAAAAAAGAAGGAACTTTTTTGGCGAATGTGCTTTTAAGACATCTACAACAAATCGAAGATTATCAAAAACAAATCCTCAGCAGAATCCCAGAATTCCAAAAAGAATTAAAAGCCAAAACCAAAGAAAGAGTGATGAATCTTGTCTTAGATATCTATCAAATCATCAATGATAATGAAATGAATGCTTTACATATCGATCAGAATAGAATTGCAACAGAACTCGGTATTTTAGTAGAGAAAACAGATATCACTGAAGAGATGGATCGATTAAGCAGTCATATCAAACAAATGAGAGATTTAATCTCAAGCCCTTGTGAACAAGGTATTGGTAGAAAATGCGATTTTATTTGCCAAGAATTGCTTAGAGAAGTCAATACAACGGGTTCTAAAGCAAATGATGTGGAAATTCTAAAACAAGTGATTGATTTAAAGGTAGAAATTGAAAGATTAAGGGAACAAATTCAAAATATAGAATAATGATCACTTCTTGCGATTGATCCATACATAAAATAAAACACCCATAACCAAAAATAATGCTGCTGCCACATTCATCGCCTTGATATAAAATACCTGCCCGCTATTTCGAGCATATTCACTCAAAAACCCAGCAACAGCAATGGCAATCCCATTAAACAATTTAATCATGAGATTAAAACTCCCAAAATAAATCCCAGTTTGCTCATCCATAGATTCTTTGGCACAACTGCTGATCAACTGTCCTTCTAAGCTCAATAAAACAGCCACAAAAGGCCCAGCCAAGCTAAATAAAATCATCGCTTGTTTGATCGGTGCCAAAGGGATTTGTAAGATAGGCAGTAAAGCCGAAAATCCATAGATCAATGCCAAAACCAAAGAAGAGATCATCAGTAGGTTCTCTGGTTTAAAACGATTTAATATGGGTTTAAAAGCCAAAAACAAAATACTGATCAAAGCAACCACAAGCAAAGGCCCCAAAATCATCTTCACATCTGATCTTGTGCCCAAAAAGAGATCAACAGCAATCAAAGGACTTGCAGAAGTCATCATGGTAAAAGACATCTGTGAACCAGCAAATAAAAATGCAATGGCTAAGAATCGTTGATGTTTAAAAGTAGCAAGTAGTGCCGACAAACCCGGATTTGCTTGATCAATGATTTTATTTTGTATGCCTCTAGGTCTTCCAAAATAAGGCAAGAGCATAAGGATAAAGCAAAACCCACTCAATACAATTGCCCCCCCAAAAAAGTTAAAATGTTCAACCAAAATGGGACTAATCACAAAACCAATCACAGTAGCGATTAATAAGCCAAGTCCCAAGAGATTGGACAGTATCCCTTCTAGTTTTAAATCATTTTTGGAATAATCTGCAATTAAACTCCAATAGGGAATGGCATATACTGTATAACCCACAAAAAAGATAAATAAACCGCTTAAAAGCAGTAACCATCTCAACCAAATCGCTTGTTCAAACTGTGGTGCAAAACAAAGCACCAAGCCAATACAAGGTAAGATCGCTGTATACTTCAATAAATCAGCTCTACTCTTCCCTTGTCTCACCCATTGATCACACCAATTCCCAGCCAAAGGATCAGTGACACCATCAAAAATCCTAAAACCAAGCAATACAATACCAATGGTTGATGCGGAAAACAAAGAAGTCCCTAACTCTAGATTACTGGGTTTAGATGAACTAAAATCGATCATCCATTGAAAGAAATAACGAGTTAATGCCATCATTCCGATTTGTCCAAATAGAAATGAAATCAGTTGTGTCACATTCATATCATTGATCATCCTTAAAATACTTGAGTAATCTCTTTTTTTTGATAGCATTTTATGAAAAAAAAGGAAGCAGTAAAATGACTCAATCGATATTATCAGATGCCCTAAAACAAGAAATTCAATGGTGGCTTTCCCAAGAACAAGAAGATCAATACCGCCAAGAAATACAAACCTTGGTTGATCAAAACAATGAAACCCAACTTTTACAATTATTCGGTCAAAAACTAAGCTTTGGTACAGCAGGACTTCGAGGTGTATTGGGTCCTGGTCCTAATGCGATGAATCTCACTGTGATTCGACAAGTGACAGCTGGTTTGGCGCACTATCTTCTCTCTTTTAAAACAGAAGATCTCATTTCGATGGAAGATCAAATTCCCAAAACAGAACCTGCTCGTGGGAGAATTGCCATTGCTTATGATGCTAGACATCGTTCTTTGGCTTTTGCCCAAGAAAGCGCTAGAATTCTTGGAGGCTTTGGCTTTGAAGTGTATTTAGCCCCTACTTACTGTCCTACACCGATGTTGGCTTTTAGTGTATTAGAACTCTCTTGTTTAGCTGGGATTATGGTCACTGCAAGTCATAATCCCCCACAAGATAATGGTTTTAAAGTCTATTGGGGCAATGGTGCCCAAATTATTCCCCCCATTGATGCTGGCATTAAATCAGCCAGTGAAGCTTTGACAAATCTCAAAGAGATCAAAGCCCCTTCTTTGGATCAATTAAGAGAACAAGGCTTATTACATGATATCCCAGCATCATTATTTGAAGACTATCTCAAGGAATTAGATAAGAACAGATTATACCATGCCAATCATCGAGATTTGAAAATCGTATACACAGCAATGCATGGTGTAGGCAAGAAATATGCGTATGCTGTTTTAGATCGTTTTGGTTATCAAAATATCATCCCTGTGCTTTCTCAAGTCGAAGCTGACCCAGATTTTCCTACAGTCAAATTCCCAAATCCAGAAGAACCCGGTGCGCTTGATCTTGCCAAAGAAGCGATTTCAAGGGAAAATGCAGATATTGTACTTGCCAATGATCCAGATGCAGATCGTTTGGCTGTGGTTGCTAAAAATCAATATGGTCAATATCAAGCATTTAATGGTGATCAACTTGGGGCTTTGATTGCGCATGAAATCATAGAACATAGTCCCAAAGAGAAATTGCAAAATGGCATGATGGCTACCACGATTGTTTCTTCTACTCTCCTTGAAAAAATGGCTAAACAAGCACACCTTGCCTTTAGTGAAACATTAACAGGTTTTAAGTGGATCGCCAGTGCTGGGATGGATCATGAAGTCAAAGGTGGGAAGTTCTTATTTGGTTATGAAGAAGCAATTGGTTATAGTGTACATGGGATTGTTCGCGATAAAGATGGGATTTCTGTTTGTTTGCTTGTGGCAGATATGGCACAAAGAGCAAAGACACAACATAAAACACTATGGCAAATTCTAGATGAAATCTATTGTAGATATGGTGTTTATTTGAGTTCCCAAAAGAACCTACTCAAACCTGGATTCAGTGGATTGGCTGAAATTCAAGCATTAATGCAAAATCTCCGAAATCAGAATATCCAAGAGATTGCTGGGATTAAAGTCATTGAATTTGTAGATTTTAAAGATCATCCCACTTTGAAAGGCAATGTACTGAGATATAAACTAGAAGATGGAAGCAGGATTTTGGCTAGACCTTCTGGCACAGAACCCAAGATTAAATTTTATTTTGAAATTTGCCAAAAGGTAGATCAAGACATTGAATCCGCAAAATCAATGGGACAAGATAAATTGAAGTTATTAGAAAGCGCTTGGATGCGATTATTAGATGCATAGCCTAGATTGAAGGATAAAGCAAATAAGCATTATACATAAGATATACAATCAACAAAGAGAAACCGCTTAATCGATTGATATGGGTTTTTCCAGCGATGGGCACCATAAAAAGCGTTAAAAGCAATGTCATCAATAGATTCATCGGGAAGTCTCTATATGCGATATCATGGCTAATTTGAATGGGTTGAATATATGCTGTGGCACCAATCACCATGGTTGAATTAAAGAGGTTAGAGCCAATGATATTGCCCATTGCCAAATCATTCTCTCCTTTTTTGACTGCAATCAATGCTGAAGCGAGTTCTGGTAGAGATGTACCTATGGCAACTACAGTTAAACCAATCACCAAATCGCTGACTTGATAGTATTTTGCAATATCCACTGCACCCCAAACCAATAATTTAGAAGCTGCTAACATCGCAACTAAACCGATGATGAGATAAACCCAAGATAAACCAATGGGGATTTGTTCAATGTCTTTGTCTGTGGTGGCTTGGTTATTCTTGAGTGTTAAAATATTGATCAATACAAGCATAATCACAAAAGCGATCATCAAGAAATAGGCATCTTTTTGATCGATCTTGAGATCAAAACCCAAGTATAATGACAAAGCAAAAATCACCCATAACAAAGGGATTTCTCTTTTTAACAAGGCAATATTGATGAACATAGGTTTTAAGAGAATGCTCATCCCAAGAATAAGACCAATATTCCCGATATTTGAGCCATAAGCATTGCCTAATGCAAGATCAGGATTTCCTTGATATGCTGAAATCATTGAAACCAACAATTCGGGTGCAGATGTCCCAAAACCAATAATCACAATGCCGATTAAGATACTAGGGATTTTAAAATGAGTTGCAATCGAACCCGCCCCCAAGATAAAGCGATCTGCACTGACTACCAATAATAAAATACCAAAAATAATAGCAAGAATAGGATAAAGCATAAAAATTTCTTTCATTCATAGATTGATTCATCATAGGAATGAAATATAGCACTTCAATACAGAATTATATAGTTCTTTTTCTTCTGAAGAAGAACAATGAAGACAATACCACAAACCAAGCGATTTGTACATTAGATGAAGATTGGCATCCACCATTATCTGAAGAACTTGAGCTTGATGTTGTTGCTGATTTATCTGTGCCAGCAGTTTCAGTTGAACCTGTTGTGCCACCTTCAGCAGAAGTTGTGGTTGTGCCACCAGATTCAGCACTTGTATTGAGATCACTACCATTAGAAGCAGCCACACCGATACCATAAGAAGTATAACCCTTAGGCATACAAGCTTTAATCACTTGAGGTTCACAAGGATTTTCTTCAACTGGGAGGGGTGCACCTTCAGAGGGAGCACCAGCTTCAGACCCAGAACTAGCACCACCCGCATCTCCAGGAATAGGATCGGCTGTACCAGTCGCTGTGCCAGCAGAACCACAAGAAGAACCACCTACTTCTACACAAGACCACTCGCTTGGACAATCACTATCTTGCACACATTCCACTTGTTTTGGTACACAATAGCCCATCACTACTGGTTCAGGTGCATTTGCTGGATCGCATTCTGGTGGAAGTTCTGGTTCTACACAATTGGGATCATTAGGATCACAAGCGATAGCGGGTCTTGCACAATCTACCCCAGATACTTCATAGGTTTGACAAACAAAATCAGTAGGGCATTCGCTATCAGCCATACAACTGATTTCTTTCACAACACAATACATTTCAGTTGTGGTATCTTGACTTTCCATACCACCAGGTACTGGAGGACAATTATCTCCTTCACAAGCTGGTACTGTCACTGTGCCTTCAAAACTTTCACAAGCCAAATAACTAGGACAGTCTGCATCTGTTTGGCAAACAATGGGTTTTTCTACGCAGTAACCCACTTCAGATTCTGTTGTTGTTGTGCCATCTGAAGAGACACTCACTACAGCAGATTTCTCACACATAGAAGAAGCTGAACAGTCTGCATCTGTTTGACATTCTTGAGCATATAAACTTTGAGCGCTTAAAGCGATCCCTGCGAGAACTACGATATATTGAAAGCTTTTCATTTTTTACTCCGATCAAGTGTTTTTGTTTAAAATCAAACTAAGAGAATTAAACAGAGTAAATCAAATTTTATTCAAAAATCTAAGCTTAATGCTTTGAAATATATATGTTTTTTTGTTTGATATTAGATAGTGAATTTAGACTTATGAATCAATGATAATAACAGATTTATCTACTCTTGCAATAATTGAAGCAAACGAGAAGGGGCATTTTCAAAACTGCTAGAAGACATAAATACAACAAGATCACCACTTGATAATCTCGCTTTAAGCGCATCTAAGAGTTCTTGAATATCAGCATAATGCCCAGCAATCACACCATTTTGATTTAAATCAGAAATCAACTGATCGAGGTTTAATCTTTGTTCAGGTGGAAAGCGATCTTCCTTTTTAAAGGGTCTAGCCAGCAGCACTTCATCAGCGACTTTAAACGCTTGAACATAATCATGCTGATGTACATTCCTTCTCGCTGTATTGCTCTTAGGTTCATAACAAGCATATAACTTGCGTTGGGGATATCTGGCTTTGAGCGCCAAAATCGTTTCGTAAATCGCAGTGGGATGATGCGCATAATCATCAATGACCAAAACACCATTCACTTCGCCTATTTTCTGTTGTCTCTTCACCACACCAGCAAACCCACCTAATGCACGAATTGCGCTTAATAATGGCACTTCATATTCACAAGCAATCCCTAGAGCTACCAATGTATTATAGACATTATGTTTTCCAGCAAGAGGCGATTGTATACTGATCAACTCTGTTGATAAAGGGCATTTTAAACGGAATTGACATCCAAATGCATTGGGTTCAATCTCTAATGCTTGCCATTCATTGTCATCTCCAAAACCATAAGTATGAATGGTACCAGTTGCTTTTTTTGCACAAGACAAAGCCAATGGATCATCTCCATTTACCCATAGATGAGTACCAGCTGTCATCAGTGAAGCCAATCTCTCAAAATTCTCTACAATCTCTTCTAAACTATCGTAGATATCAGCATGATCAAACTCAATATTATTGATCAAAGCTGTTTTGGGGGCATAATGTAGGAATTTGGGGCCTTTATCAAAAAAAGCGGTGTCATACTCATCCCCTTCTACCACAAAGGGGATACCCTTACCCAACAAATAGGGTTTATCAAAATTTTGAGTAATCCCCCCCACAAGTAATCCAGGATCTTTTTGATTATCTGCCAAAAGCCATGCAATCAATGACGTTGTGGTGGTTTTACCATGAGTACCACTGACCACAATGGGAGCATGATTGACTAAGAATAAATCATGTAAAGCTTGGGGAAATGAAGCATAGGGAATATTACGCTCTTGCGCACAAAGCACTTCAATATGATCTCTACGGCATACATTACCTACAATTACCCAATCTGGACCCCAATCCAAATTGCTTTGATGCCAACCATCATAAAAGGGAATATTTTGCGCCAAAAGCGTTGTGCTCATCGGTGGATAGATATTCTGATCGCTTCCCCTAACTTCAAACCCAGCTTCTTTGAGCATACAGGCAAATGCGCCCATTCCCGCACCAGCAATCCCAATCAAATGGATTTTCTTGATATGGGCTGGGGTGGGATATCTTGTAAAAATCGGTTGATTTGCTTTTGTCATTTTTTACTCTTTTCCTAAAAAAATAGCCCATTTATAATTTTTGAGATATTGTTTTAATTCATTGGCTAAAATAAATTTTTCTATTTTTTCATCGATCATTGCAATGAGTTTAGTGCTATGAAATTCGATCAATAAATATGCTTTAAACTCATTAAGTTCTCTTTTTAATTTCTTTTGCTTTCCCAAGGATACATCGATTTTAATGAGTTGATTTGCGATATGATCATCAAGCATTGCATCGAGATCATCTTGGTATACACCATATTGATCAAAGAATTTCCATTTTTGATCATCAAGTCCTAATAATACAAATGTATGCTTGTCATACAGTTGATCTTTGAATGCTGAGGGGAAAATGGCATCCAACAGTCGTTTAAATTGATTTTTTTGTCCCAGATATTTCTGCATGGGTTGATTGATATTCTCTTTAAATTCTGTGGTTTTTGTCCAATGCGGGATAAAACTATAAAATGTAGGAATTCTTTGATAGATACGATAATATTTTTGATTTTTGATTTCTACACATTCAAACCCACTTGTATCTAAGGTGACTATTCTTAATTCTCCCCCAAATTCTACATTTCCTTCTAGATTAAAACTATGCTTAAATTGATCGATTTGATAACTTTGCGCATTTTTATGCCCATGAATTTGATAATAATGCTCATATTCTGGACCTTTGGATTGAATGAATGATTCAAATATCAAATCTACATCATAACTGAAATTACCAACACCACTATACAACGTATTGCTATTGATCAAAGGGATTTGCTCAGTGATTGCATCTAAGCCCCCATGGGTACAATATACGATTTTACCATGATATTCATAGATCAATAAATCATCGATATGGCTTAATAACAAATCAAGATCTTTGGGTTCTATCCCAGCTTTTTTGAATGCCCCCCGAGTATGTGCCAAATAATAGGGATCATCGATTTCTCTACCATTTAAATCATCTGCAACAATGCTTTCATGATTGCCCCAAAGGAGCTTGATATTTGGATGATTGATATGTTTGAGTAACCATTGTGCAAGTTCAGCATTTTCCATGCCACGATCAAAATAATCACCCACAAAAATATAATATTCATCCGCTTTAATCCCTTCTTTTAAATATCTTTGTAAGACATCAAAACAACCTTGAAGATCACCGATATGATGGATTTTTTGATATTGATTTAAGGAAATTGGGGTGAGATTTAACCATTGTTTGAGCGCTGAGATATGGGATAAATCGCTTTGCCAAAGGATTTGTTTGATTTGCTTGGGTATATCAAAAGATAAAGCTTTTTTTTGACATTCTATGATGATATTTTCAGGGATTCTACGATGTATGACTCGATTTTGATTATTAGACAATGCTTGATCTATTGGGAAATGCCTAAAATCCATACAAGCGATTTGATAATAATATTTTTGAGCGAGTTTGAGATAATCTTGAAATGATTTGGGCAACAGATGCATGGCATCAATCACCACAAATTGACCTGATTTCATCCTCTCTTCTAAACGTTCAAATAAGAATTTCCACACCCGATCTTCATTTTGATGACTAATGGTCCATTTTCCTTGATCCAAGAGTTCAGGGGATGAAAAAAGATTTCTGATATCATCTGCACATAGGACATAATCGCTTAAACCTAATTCCCTTAAAAGACTCGATTTCCCTACCCCTTGAAAGCCACGCATGACTAATAATTTTCTCATATTGATCTCTATCTCTGGTTTAACGATTTAAATAATAAAATAATCGAATGATTTGATCCTCAAGTCCCTTTAAATTCAAATGCTGTGCATCATTGATGATGATGGCAAAGATCATTTGATCCAAATATCCGCTCAAAGAACTCACCCCATTTAAAGTCCCAGTTTTGGCAAATAATGTATTTTTGGGCAAATCTTTAAGACGATTTTTTAAGGTACCTTGAAAAAAGGGTTTGGCTAAACTTTGGTTAAAAGCTTCAAATTGAGGTTGTTTTTGCATAAATGCCAAGAATTCTACCAACTGTTTTGCAGAAAAATGTGTTTTCCCAAATAATCCAGAGCCATTATCATAGACAAAATCACTAAAATGCAATTGTTCTTCTAAAAACTGCTTCACAAGCGCTTTCCCTTCAGCCCATTCCCCTACCCCTCTTTTGCTCTTGGCAAGACTCAGTAAGAGTTGTTCTGCCATTAAGTTATTGGATTCTTGATTAATCACTGAGATATAGTCTGTTAATGGTTTAGATTGATAAGACACAAGAGTTTGTACTGTACCTTTGGCTGGATATATCCCGATTTTGGCTTCTCCTCTTAATAACAATCCCCTGCTTTTCAGTAACTCATGTAAAACACCAAATACATAACCTAGTGCATCTGCTGATCTTTTTTGAACTACTACTGTTTTTTGTTTGAGGGGGAGATTGCCAGAGATTTGTAATAGGGTTTGTTTTTCATTCTTTGGATTTTTAATGGATTTGATATTTAGTGTTTCTTTGCCTTTTGAAATGGTCTTGCTTTGATTATCAATGATGACATTGCTGTTTTTGGGAAAGATTTCAATTTCTGTGGCATCCCCATCTTTGGCACCTACTTTGATGGTCACTGTGATTTTATTAAACTCTACACTGACTGGACCTGTAGGCGCACGATATGCTTCATCATCATCTGCTTTGTCTTCAAAACCAGGGGGGGGGCTTAATGTGATTTTTTGGGGATCAATGATCAGGTCTTGAAATTCTTGTATGCCCATTTTTTGGGCTTTTTCTTTGATTTCATCTGCGATTTTCCCAAGCGTTTCATGATTGATTTGAGAATCTCCACTTGCTAACCAGTAGAGATGATTGGGCCTTTTTCCTATTTTTGCAGTGACCCCAAATTCCGTTTCATAGTGAAAATCAGTACCCAATAATGTTAATGCAATCCCTGTAGTAATGATTTTGGTATTAGAAGCTGGGTGAAGGCTTTGATTGGGTTGGTATTCAAATATAGGCTTGAGATCATTGGCTTGTACAGCATAAATCGATACTTTGGCTTTTTTACTTTCCAATTGTTGAATCAAAGCATTGATCTCTTGATCAAAAGTTTGACGGTCTATACTTTGATTAAGGATTTGATTTTGCTTGACTTTTGGCTTAGTTACTTTGGTTTTTGCTTTGGTTTTTGCTTTGGTTTTTTGGGCAAAAGCAGTATGAATTGTCAATAGACTAGGGGTATTCAAAGAGGGGGATATATTAAAAAAAGCTAAGATAAAACAAAGGATTATTTGATATGATTGTTTAAATTTTTTCATTCCAACGCTTCTCGTGAATATAATAAGATCAAAGTATATTAGTTTTCTAACTTAAAGAATTGCCTTGGTCAAAAAATCTTGGGATTCAAATGAAATAATAGGATTTATCTATGGTACAGAAAAATGAATTCGATCCCAAACAACTCGTGTCTTGGCTGATCTTACTCCTACTCCTTGCAATGATGATTTCTAGATTCGATCAAGGGATGCCTTTGGGCGAAAATGCCCCACAAATCCAAAAAAACCTACTCAATGATCCCAGCAAAGAACTCAATATAGAGGCTTTGAAAGGCAAAGTGGTGATTCTGGATTTTTGGGCAACATGGTGTGGACCTTGTCAATCTACTCTGCCAGCCCTGAATCAAGTGTATCAAAAATATAAAGATGAGAATTGGCTTTGGATCGGTACTGTCAATACAGATGAAGATCTTACTGATACCCAAATCAAAGCTTTTATCGATAAGAGAAAGTTTGTTTTCCCTGTGGTGACAGATGGCAATTCTCAAATCAGCATGAAATATGAAGTGCGGTCTTTGCCTACCCTTGTTGTCATTGATAAGGATGGTAGAATTAAACATTCTAAGATTGGTGTCACTTCTAGAAATCCTCAAACCATTTATGATGAATTGGTCAATTTGATTGAGTCTATGAGATAAGATCTTTGAGATTCAATGATTTACTTCTTGTTTTATTCTTCTTTATCAGATAAGAAATAGCATTACTCTTAGTAATATACTTAAGATCATCTCTCTTAATAAGGACATCCGCTCAATGTTTAACTTCAAAAATCAATCGATTTTATTCTTATTTTTTTTCATGATTCAAAGTTCTTTGTATGCGCAAGAAGATTCAAATGCTGCTCAAAAACAAAAAACAGAAGAAAAAAAGCACTCTGTCAATGCAAGTGTTTTGGGTTTTTTGACCAGCGATTATGCTTTGAATTATGTGAATATGTTTAGTGGCAGTCATGCTGTCATGGTTGAAGGTGAATTCTCACTCAAAACAGATAAAAACACTTCTACCTATGCTTATGGTGGTGGTATTGGTTATCGATTATATATGAACCCCAAACAAGATTCTGGTTTTTTTGGGATTAATGCGAGATACAGAGTAGGCACTTGGGATACCACAGTTAATTCAGATCCATTCTCTGGTGTCAGCACTCATTATGGTGTTGTTGTCAATGTTGGGCGCAGATGGATGTTTGATACAGGATTTAATCTTACAATTCGTATCGGCACAGGTTATGGAAAGACCACATTTGATGCAGATCAAGATAATGCTGCTCAAGCTGAGAAATTAATGAATGGCTTTGTGAATTTATTACCCATTACATTTGATGGTGAATTATCTCTAGGTTATTGTTTCTAATCGATTCACTATGGTTTAATAAACATCCTACCACTGACACCATTTGTACCAATTGCCCCACTTCCAGTCACTGTATTACTTGAATTTCCACCCGCACCCGCACCACCAGCAGTTGCATCATTTGCAAGCAGAGTAAAGCTATTATTTGCATCATAAGTAGGCAATAAAGCACCTACATTGCTGACATAGATATCATAACTCACCC
>JACCDO010658052.1_pt1 | contig 14236 bp, 7 predicted proteins | sample 7446101 | NCBI WGS metagenome assembly JACCDO01 (sample SAMN15323440, study PRJNA562643) | freshwater metagenome | isolation source: river surface water | place: USA:Blue River Watershed | collected 2017-08-16
ACCTACTGCGCCATACCACGATGTAATTCTATAATAGTTTGCCGCTTTGTTTCGATTGTAACCTAAACTAATCTGTTCACCGCTCCAGAATCAATTATTTTCTTGATTGCACCGTTCTTCATCAAATGGTTAAGGAGCAACTGCCTCTCCTAGAGCGGATGTGCTGACACGTTCCCCTTCTTATTGAAGCCTTCGTAATTACGAAGTTCGTAACGAATCTAGAAGGCGGCACCGGTACCATTTCCTCAAAATTTCTGACAAATTTCTGAGTGTGAAAGAGAGAGAAAGACACATTATTATTTCGATCGAGAGTGATTCTTTCTCTTATACTTAGAGAGTGGAGAAGATAGTATGATGATGGAGGAGAGCCAGGAAGGCGGCGCATTAATGCGAACGTTGGCAGCTGAGCGAGCTCGTAGGAACTCTGCGTCTCCATCTAGATTAGGACAAACAAATTATATTAAACCAAATATTCACCGTCGTCGCACTTATAGTGATCATGTTATGCGAGAAGACACAAAAGAGCTGGATGATATTGCCAATGGAAGGGGTAGGAATAGTACACCAGACGCGGCGAAGCTTGCGGAGGTTGATTATAAAATGAACGGGAGAAGATGTAAGTCAGATTTTGCAGGACCACGTTGGATACCTGATCCTGAAGTAAGTAATTGTAAAATATGTAATATAGAGTTTGATATGATAAACAGAAGACATCATTGCAGATATTGTGGATATATTTTTTGTAATAAGTGCTGTTATACTCGATTATTATTACCAAAACAATTTGGATTACGTGATCCTCAAAGAATATGTAATAATTGTGTTGATACATTGCAACCTCTTCAAGTAACATTTGAAAATGATTTTGCCAACCATTTAAGGACCAACACCGTGGACATCGTCTCGGAATGCAATGTGAATAGGTATTTTAACCTACCATTTAGCTTTACTTTAGGATCTGAAATAAGGAAAGCAGCTTATAGTACCTACAATTTATTCACCAGCTCTTGGATTCTCGACAAATCAATACCGCTTAATTTGATCTTGCACTCCAAGGGGTTGGCGTATTTGACTGTTGCTAAAGGTGGCTGTATATTCGGCGGCAAGTTTGGCACTGGTTTAGTTATTGGTAAATTGCCGGATGGCTCCTGGTCACCACCTTCAGCCATAGGCATAGCGGGTTTATCATGGGGAGCCTTCATTGGCGCTGACATCACTGACTATGTAATAATACTAAATACCGACGAGGCGGTTCGCGCATTTTCAGGTGTCGGACTCGTTTCTATTGGTGCAGACATAGAAGTCGCTGTGGGTCCTGTGGGAAGGAATACATCAGCAAATTTAAATGTGGGTGACGGCGGGATTGCGTCTGCGTTTTCGTATAGTCATAGCAAGGGATTGTATGCGGGTATTGCACTAGAAGGATCTGTAATACTGTCCCGTTCAGATGTGAATCATAACTTTTATGGTCGTTCAGTGAATCCGATGGAATTGATCCAAGGTAGAATCCCCAGACCGAAAGCAGCTCAACCGCTCTATGATGCGCTAGAACAAGCCGTCGCACATTACCCAAACCCGTCATATAAGTCAATAAAGTTTTAATATTTATTAGATACTTACAAAGGTTAGCCTATACGCCTACGCGCCGCTCACTGAACCAACTCATCCCTTTTGCGCCGCAACTGTTCATACGATTGTTGTAATGTTTTGTAATTATCTAATCCTGATTTTCCTGATTTTTCTAATTTTGTTAACTGATTACTAATCACCTCGAGAGATCCGTCGATGGACGCAACGGTCGACTCGAGCGAGGTGGCGGCAATCTTGATATTATTCGATATAGTCGAGCATATCTCCCCAAACCTAAGTGATTGCAACGTCTCGTTGCCGTGATTGTCGTCCTTGCGACACGCTATTATCAACGAGGTCCTGCAGTTCCCGCCGAACGAGTGCTTGAGCATCGTAGTCAAGGTTGATTCGTAGTATGGAACATGACTCTTGCTCTCCACTAGACTACTAATACATTTCCCCAAGACAAGTAAGCTGTTATTGATGCCAATAGCTTCCTGTAGCCTGAGTCCAGTTACGTTAGACTTCTTGACTCGTTCACTTCCTGCCAGATCCACCAGGTGCAGAGTTGATTTCACCAATCGATCCTCATTCAAATAATTTTGGTTGATAGTGACAATAATTGCCGTATGCGAGCGCGATGACCTCTCGTTCATGTCTGTGGCTGCGAAGTGCTTCCTTTTGTTACCCGCGTTGATAAATTCTATTACATCGTCTTGTGTGCTCAGCGGGTAATGCACAGCTGATATTTCTCCACTGCTTCGTCGAACTTGAACAATTTTACCGGTGAGTAAATCAGTGCAACATTCATTGTATATCTCAATAAACTGCATAGAAATAGACATGTTTACACCGCGACTCATTAGTTGAGTCTTTGCTTGCAGCAACTCCATTAGCGCGCGAACACAGATTCCTGCTTGAGGAAGTGATTCCTTGGATATAGTGATGTCTGGGCCAATGGAACTGAACGTTTTGCCACTACCGGTTTGACCATAAACAACTATTGCAACATTGAAGCCGTTGATGCCAGCTGCGACTTCCTTGCGTAGTGATGCATAAAGGTCACTTTGGGAGGTGTTACAGTCATGAGTTTTATTAAAATTGAACGTCTTAATACCCGCACTTGTACTCATTGACACCGCTCCATTTGCTGCATCGATATCCACGATCTTGGCCACCTCCTGCTGCCTAACGTCGCGTTGAAACTGATCAAATTTAGACTCTGATTTCTTAACCGAGACAGTGGATGTATGCGTAGTGTTATTATTCACGTTTTCATTGTTAACGACCTCCTCTTCCACTTCAACCGCCTCTTCGTACTCTTCGTACTCCTCGTACTCTTCGTTGTCTCCGTCGTTACTGATCTTACGACGCATTTTTTTTACTAATTTTTTCGACGATTTCACTATTTTCTCCGCGTCCATCAACAAACTCAAGAATTGTTGGTTAACTGCGTTCTCTCTCACCAGCGCTTTTGCGTCTTCTTCATCGACTTTCACGTCTACTTGTTCTTTGCTCTTGCGCCATTCATTGATTTTTTGGGCTAGTTCATCTTGTGGTATAATATGTTCAGCACTCAATTTTTTATTATTGAAGGGATCTTTTCTACGTTGTAAGCATGCAACAGCTACACTACGATCAACTATCCTTCCACTAGTGGTAAGCATCACTGGCTGCTTCATTAAGCATCCAAGAAGTGGATCTATAAATTCTTCAGGATCGGTTTTACCTACTAAAAAATCATCATTATTATTCTTCTTATTTCTTTTCACTTTTAGGAATTGATGTAAAGGTAGTTGCACTCCATGATGTTGCTGCACTCCTGGTCTAAAGCGAGCGTGAATATTCATCTTAAAATTATTTGTAACAGTTTCATCTACACTTTCTGGAGTATTTAATTGGTTTTTGAATTTATGTCTTGCGATATTAATCTCATCATTAAAGTATTTGACGGGATCATTTTTTAGGATTGCTTCTAATTCAAGCGCATATAATCCATAATGATCAGCAAAAGATAGACTCAATGCCGCGAAGAAACTTGGTTTCACCTCATGTAAACAGTGATGATTACTACTTTTGCACAATAAAATTAGATTTTGCAATGATTTTAAGTCCAGAAACCGAAGGAAAGCAGGCTGATTGATGAGTTGGACCAGGATGGATCGCTCATTGTCAGTAGGCTCTTGGGCGTTAGTAGACTCTTGGGTGCTCATGTCACTTCTTCTGAGAATTTATCCAGGATTTTTTAGCGATCTTACCAACGGTCCTCAAATGCCGGTACTTAGCCGGTGCGAATGAAGACGGAAGCAGGAAAGAGCAGAAAAAGAGAGGAAAGAGCTGCAATAACGACATTATCGACACAAATATACCTATTTAACATTATTCATTCTTTTCTCAGCTTCTTTAATCTTCTGTTTTCGCTCCGCTTCTAACCGCTTAACTTCGTCGGCATTCGCAGCAGCTTTAGTCAGTGACTTGGGCATGTTCGCCTTCACAACGTGCCCAGTAGGCAACACATCGCCTGGCTTCATCTTATAGTGCTCTTTGTGCATGTTGTAGAATACTCCAACCTTTGGATTAACCTCATCACCGATTGAAGATGCAGCACTTTTTGCGTCGTCATCATCCTCATCTTCCTTACCCAGAGCTTGATCGCGCAACTTCTTCAACCCGGCTTTAGACATCTTGGGTGTTGCCGCTGCTAGCATCTTTTCCTCTCTCGCGCGCCTTTCTTTCTCTTCATTTTCATCCGATGCGGCGACTGAATCCGTGAGAACGCTGGCATCATCTTTGTGCACAGCAACCACCGCATTGTCACCTCCTTGACTATCAAACAGCAAATCATTCAGCGCTTTCTCACGGGAAATCTTTCTCATCAAATCTTCAGGATCCATTTCTAGCGCGTCTTCTCGAGCCAACGGCTTTATAAAGGATGGGAGTAACTTACCGGAGAACCATGTCTTGAGGTACGCACGGTACTTTTCTTTACGCAATTCCCACTTGGTGGGTCTTACTTTTTTAGGAACAACTTTGATTTCAAGAGCTGGTTTATTTGCTTCGATCAAGTACTTGTCGATGCTATTTAGCCTTCTTCGTCTGCCGCCTACTGCGGGAGGCATCTTCTTTATCTCGTCGTCGTATATCTCATACAACGTGCACGTTTCGCACCTTACGCCAGCCGCGCACACCAAGCAATCCTTCTGGATGACCTCGCCGCGGCCGTACTTGTCATATTCTAACGCAAACGTCTCGTATTGCCGCAAAATATCTGCGTTTAAGGAGTCAGACCAAGCAGCTCTTTTGTATACATTTTCAACATCACGAGGGTCCTTGCTGGGTCTGATCACTGCAACGGTTACATCGCGACCAGCCTGTGCATACGATACACGACCAACACCTTTCGCCAAACCCCAAAATCCCAATACTTCTAACTGTGCGATGGTCAACATATTGTACCCTTCCAGCTGCACTCGCACGTATCTGGCTTGCGTGTTTATAGGGCATTTCCACTGCGATATTCGCTGGTTATCTGTAAACTTCACCTTGGCAACTGCCTTCTTCAGGTTATCTTTCAGCGCCATAGGGCTCAGCTCCTTCTTGAAAGGCTCTTGACCAACCATAATCCAGCAGGGAAATAGTCGAGACGTGTACATGTCATGCGGTTGGGTGGGATCGTTGGGTCCATCAACACGGTTCCACAAGCGAATGGTGTCAATCAACGCAGTCCGTTCCAAGTCGATCTCTATCCAGGATTGCGCGTCTTGTTGGGTGCAAGAGCATTGCTTCAAGCCATTCCCGCTTGTTTTCCCATTCACCGCGTACGAAGCCTCTCGGCTGTTGAAAGTTGATGATTGATACGCAATTTTATTCAGTGCAATATTTTCAGCAGTTGAAAATAAACAGGCAACAGGGGTTGGCTCGTGGATGAAGTGAGCTTTGCTTGTCAGTCCCAAGGATTGATTGACGTTGTGGCCCCATGTGTACATCTCTCCTTCGCCCGTTACTAGAACTGAATGCTGAAATCCAGCTGACGCCATTTTTATTGGTTTCCCTTTGATGGGACCTTCCAAGAGAGTGAACTCATCGCATTGCTTGCCGAACACGTTGGCAGAGCCGGCGAGATAGACTTTTCCACCTGTTAGTGTTCGAAATTTCGCTCCATCGTCACCAATCCACTCGCGCTTCACCTCGGTGGTTACGATGGTAGTAGTGTTGCCGCACGAGACAGTAGCGATTCTTTCGTGCTCAAGTGACTTGACCAACTTGGGAATGTAGATAGAGTTGTAGTTCCCTTTCCCACTACCTAGTCGACCGCCATCACCACACCCGAAGACATATAGTTGCCCTTGTTCTGTGATAACTGCAGTGTGAGCAGAGCCACACGACACTTTAACGACTCTTTTATCTTCAATTCCAATCATAACTTTTGTGGGCAATGAACAGAAACACTCTTCCTTGTCAACAATATCGCCTAAACCTAATTTCCCTGCAGCTGCAGAGCCCCACACATACAAATCACCTCCTCCTACCACTGCCGCAGTATGAGCATACCCACAATCAACTCGTAGCACAGGTCGTCCCGACAACGCTTGGACTAGTGTGGGGATATGAGTATCTTTCTGAGGATCGCCGCCTAGTGTTACATCGAGACCTAAGCGACCAGACCCGCCTACACCCCACGAGTATAACTGTCCTGATTTATGGACCATGCAAGCATGCGCTGCACCAGCTGATACTTGAATCGCGGACTCAAAGTTTCGGGGGGAATGCAATGGCTGCGCTCTTGGAGTGATACCTGATATCTGAATTTTCAATGAGTTACCTCTGGGTGTGTACTCTGGATGCATGTCCTCGCGCTTGTACAACAACCTGTTTCTGTAGTTATCGTAGTCAGTCTCCAGCTTCATAACCTTGTTGTGCTCTTCGGTGACTTTCTTAGCCAACGCAGCGGCTTTTTGCTCTGCTTGCACTTCGCGCAGCGGCGCCCACATTCCATCAATTTTATTCAATATTTTTTGCGCTAATTTCTCTTTTTTTCTTCGTTTTAACGAGGCTACTTGCGTCTCCAACTCTCGGATCGACTTGTGCGCGCGTTCACCTAGTAATTTCTTCTCCAACGAAATGTCTTCCCACAACATTTCCATCATGTCGTACTTGGTTGCTTCTTCAATGTGCTTACCGCGCACCTGCAGGGCAAACTTGACGATGTCATACTCTACTTTTGGTAGTAATTCCTTTTCGAAATAAAGCATTCTGGTCGAGGCGTTTGGCGGCGGTTCCCACACGTTGAAGTACTTCGTCACCACCTTGATCACTTCGCACTTCTTCTCTTCGGGTGTCATTTCATCAAAATTTCTGTTCAATGAGTTATCAGGAGGCAGTTCCTTCCCTACGGTCCCCAGCAACAGTTGCGACCGCGCAGTCGTGTCGCCTCTCCACTTCGTCTGGTACAAGCTATCTGGTTGGATTTCATGCCACCAGTACTTGTTTCCACCCATTGAATAGATTTCACCAGTATCCGCCAATGCAAACATAACACTGTCCCCTACCGAGATATGGTGGATCCGCCGCCCCCACAATGCAGCAGTGTTCATCTGCACGTTTAAATTATGGAAAGAGCTGTCAATGGCCTCCTTATAAGGGTCAATAGTCACCTTTTTCTTCGCCATTTGCGACGAGATTGCCCCTAAATCCCTGTTTGCATCTCTAGCTTCGTCTTGCTCCTCTGCTTTTCTGATCAGATGCAGCCTATTGACAAGCTGCTGAGGGTTGATGCGGTCGTTCCATAGCTCGATAATCTTATCGAAATTTTCGAATGTAAATTGTGGAGTTTTCAATTCTTTTATCGCTGAATTACCGAACTGGTTGAAGGTTCCACCGCCGAAGACATACACATGACCGGCCGTGTCCAATGCTTGACGCAGTTCTTGGTACGCACGAAATTTTGCTTCACGTATAACTCTTTTCTTACCTCTAACGGCTAGCAGCCATTTTTTATATCTTTTTGCTTCTGCTATAGCCATTCGCTCCCGCTTTTCTTCATCAATTAACATATTACGTAACATACTTTGCATGGTTTTCTTCCTTACAAAGGAGGGCACATCCACACCCCTCGACTCCAGCTCATCCCTGATGTTGCATTGACGGACAAATACCTCCCGAAACTCCTCGTAGTCGATGGAACCAGTGCCATTTATGTCAATAGTTTTAAAATAATTTTCATGTTTATGATCGGTAAGAGGAACTTTCAAATATTCAAAAGCGTAGAAGAACTCGTCTTCATCCAGGAAACCGCTGCCATCTTCATCGAAGATCTCGAATGCATCTAATGGTGTTAGATTTTTGCCTGGTTTAAAACCTACTGGATTTCCACTTGTTGGATCACAAGTAAATAAAGCAACTTTAAACTCATCAATATCAATCTCACCACTGCCGTCAGTGTCGCAAATCCTAAAGTATCTAAATGCTTTCGCATCACTTATTTGTATCTCTAAATATGGCAACATTCTCTTGAATTCTGGAAATGATATTAATCCTGATCCATCTTCATCAAATAAAGTGAAAATATCTTCTGCTGTCATCGCTTTAATTACCGACTTCATCTTCGGGTTATCCTTCCCCGCCTCCAATTCACTTTTTATCTGTAATGGTGTTTTATTCTTCATGAATTCCTCCTTGTTGATTTCTTCTTCATCGTCGTCATCCTTAGGCGCGATTGACGCCATTTGTACAGGTAGATATAGGAGTTTGTTGTCCCGGCCTACTGTTATTCACTCACTCAACTAACTTTTAACAAGTCACTGAACTCACTACTCTACCGAGCACGCTCATCGCTTGACTTTTGATCGATTTTTTTGTCGTTACCGCTTGCGAAATCGGTCTACCGAATATATAGGGATTAAGCTCTTATTGATTTAATGATAGAATAGTTTTGAAAATGTTATATTAACGCGGCGCTGCTGATTTCTACATATCCAGTCTTTGTTTCTTTGAAAAGCTACATTTAGCTAGCAGTTATAGGAAATGGTTTCATATTTAATGAAAACTTATTGTAGATAGGCTGTCATCACTCATACATCTATTCCTCCTTTACAGTGAAGTTTGCTCTTAGAAACTAGCTACTGGGAAGAATTCTAAACGTGAATCTCATACAAGAAGGAACTTCAATAAAGTTCGGCGAGCTAAGAACAAAATATAATTTTGAAAATTGAATTTAAAAATATGATTGAATCAAGTGCAAAGAGAAGTGTTGGAGATATAACAGCCGAAGAGGTGCTTGAAAGCGTTAGCGCTTCAAAGCATAAGAAATCATTTATTAAAGATATTCCTGTGCATTACTGTGTACCAACAGTGAGTAAATCATTTTCTGGAGCGTACAATAGACGAATATTATATGATTACATTATATCGCCCAGTAGATTTGAGGTGGAGCTATTTTGTGAAACAGACGAGATGGTTTGTATATACGATGCTTATCCTAAAGCAAGTCTGCATTTATTGATTTTACCGAAGCAAAAATTCTACCGCTGTGATAGCATCCATGAAATCAAGACACAAGACAAGGAAAAAATTAAAAGTATACATGATTTGGCAGAAAATATAGTGAATTCAAAGTGTATTCAGAGCAAACTTGATGAAATAGAAGCGGCATTATCCTTTCGACCTCGCATAAAATGCGGCTTTCACGGCATACCATCATTGGATTTATTACACCTTCATATAATCAGCGATGATTTGGTCTCAGAGAAGTTAAAGTCTAAAAAGCATTACAATAGCTTTACTACTGATTGTTTCATTACCATCGAAAATCTGATGAAATGGTTAGAAAATGGATTTAATGCGAAAGATAAAATTTCTATTTCTGATTTAGAAGTGCAAGAGAAGCAAGATATTTGCTGTCATAAGTGTAGGATGAAAATCAAAGGGATGCCCAGTTTGAAAGACCATCTAACGAAATGCATCTAATGAAAATGTAAGATTTTGTGAAATTTTGTACAGGTCGTCTTGAGGTTCTTTTAGTCACTTGTAAGTGCTTGTCGCGCTTCACACGAAAAGGAGAGAAAAGAAACAAAGCAAGCAAAAATGATTGGGTAAAATCTGTATTAAGTGTAAATATATAAATCTAAATATTTTCAATGGAAGCAGTGGCAGCGTAACAGCCGATTGGATTATATGCACCGCCTCTCACAATATTGAACCAACCTCCCTCGCCATAGTAGGTTCCCCAAGAGTTTCTAGAAACCCAATACTTAACACCATTTGAATCAACTCCCCATCCAGCAATAGAGATTGCGTGGTTAAAATTATACGTCTTGCATTCTTCCCCGGTATAACTTTCATTGTACATACTAACTCCACCAGTATAGTTATCGATGCAATCACTGTTTAAGTAGCAAATGACTGGTCCATTCTTGTAAATTTCTTGCATAATGTTATCATCGCCTAGAACACGATAATAGTCATCAACTTTTACTTTTCTATATTCAGTTACTGGTGCACACAAACCAGTTGAATTACATGTTCTGCAAAAATCATATCCATTTTCACTACAAGTACCATCACGTGCCTCATATGCCATACAAGTTACATCTGGTAATGGATTTTTATTCCACCATCTTAATAGTGCGTGTACATCACCTCCTGAACATGAACCAACTAAACGACCGCAATTTAATACAGCTTGAACAGATGGAATAACATCTCTACCAATTCCTTTATTTTGTATTTTCAATCTATCAGCGATTGTTGAAACTGTGCTGTGGACCCAGCATGAGCCACAATATTGAGGGATGTGTTGATTTAATTCAACTGTTACTAGATTCTGATCCCTCCAATTAAAGGAATCAGGTAATTCATCATTTCTATGAACTTTTATGCCAATGTTCTTATCATCATCAAATGATGTAAATGATATTTCTTTGGAAAATGTTACCTCTATATCACTACCCATGAAACTTTTCACTACTTGAGCAAACGTTCCATTTGACAGTAACAATAAAGCTGACAACAATGAAGTGAATGATAGGAAATTCATCTAAACAGATAGACCTGTAGTATTAATACTGTATCTTACGTTAAGGTTACGTGATGACAGTCAGACTGAGTTGACTCTTGAACTACCAAAATTTTGGTAGTTTAGGAAAAATACCGGCGGCCAGACTCTTAAAGTAGAGATTGTCAATAATCGGATAACGAGTAAGAAGGGTGTATCTGGTGATGGCCACACACCAACAGAATCGCGATCAACTCCTTCTTCTTTACCTTACTTTAGTTAAAAATCGCCGGTATCGTGCTAGGGTTTGTAGTGACAAATCCAAAATATAAAAATATCAATCAAGGAATTGTGATTCCGCTCGCACTTCCTAGACGAGATTTAACGCGATACAATGGGTTCGTGGTGGCGCTCCGCTGATATGACATATATGTCACTTATTCTGTCAGAGGAAACTGCCGCGTCGTGTATACGTGAATTGGGCTCACTAGGTTGCATGCAATTTATCGATTTAAACAGTGAATTAACACCATTTCAGCGTCGTTACGTTGGTTATATCAAGCGTTGTGATGAAATTGAAAGAAAAATTAGATATGTACATTGCGAGGTTAAGAAAATGAATATACCTATCTTGCCTGCAGGTTCAGTCGATTCATTTATAGAAAGAGCGTTAGAGACAGAAGCAATAGGTATAGGTGGTAGTGCATTGCAATCATTAGAAACAAAACTTGATTTATATGAAAGACAATTAATTGAATTGAATAAATATAACGACAAATTAACTGAAGAGTTTACACATAAAGTTGAATTTAATCAATTATTAAAGAATGCTCGAACATTTTTACATGATATTCCAAGTGCCAATTCTACTGGTGGGGACCTAAATGCCACACCAACAAGAGATTATGTCACCAATAAACTTAGGAATAAAGCTGATTACGAGGCTGTCTCAGTGAACGATGAGTCATATACCGGGTCATATTATTCCACTCAAGAATTATCATTTAGTCATATAGCTGGTGTGATACTTACAACTGAACAAAACCGTTTTGATCGTATGTTATACAGAGCTACAAGAGGCAACTGCTACCTTCGCTTTAAGCAAATGAGTAACAATGTCAATGATGCACAAGGGAAACCAATTTTGAAAACATGTTTTATAGTATTTTATAAATCAACGGCTATTGAAATGAAGATAAAGAAGATTTGCGATGCATTTGGAGTAAATAGATACAACTTGAACAATCTGTATCGGCCGCAAGAGCTAGATTCGCAGTTGTCCGAGAATGAAAGTGAAATCGTGCAAGCAACACATATCCTCAATAAAAATAACGAGGCTCGCATGAGACTATGCATCGAGTTGGCGCAGCACGTTGAAGAGTGGTTATGGGTTGTAAAGCGCGAAAAATCAACATATCAAACGTTGAATTTATTTAAAAGCGATGTAGCTGGCAACACTGTGTTGCGTGGAAGAGGTTGGATTCTAACGGCATCGATAGCAGATGCACGGAATGCCATCAAACGTGCTCATAGTAACGTTAATTTACCTCAAACCGCTTTGCTAGAAAGAGTATCCAACGAGGTTTGGCCTACTGCACCAACCCACTTCGAGACGAATAAGTATACCGTAGCGTTTCAATCATTCGTTAATACATACGGTGTCCCAAGGTACAAGGAAATTAACCCAGCTTTGTTTACAGCGGCAACTTTTCCTTTTTTATTTGGCGTCATGTATGGTGACATAGGGCACGGTACGTGCTTAACTTGTGCTGGCTTGTATTTAATATTGACAGAGTCGCTGGCAGAATTACGGAGCACACCCGGAATGTTGAAAGACATCTACATGGCACGATACATGCTTTTCGCCATGGGTCTGATGGCTATTTACGCAGGTTTGATATACAACGATTACTTCTCCATTTCGCTGAATCTGTTTGGGTCGAAATGGTACTTTAAAGAGGAGGTAACAGATGAAAAGGCGTCTTATATTAGCGGGAGTTACGGCGATGCGTCGACGGTTTATCCCTTCGGGACAGATCCGGTGTGGAAAGTTTCATCCAACGAATTATTATTTTATAACTCGATGAAGATGAAAATGAGTGTGATTTTAGGTATTTTCCAGATGACCGTTGGCATCGTGTTGAGAGGAATAAATGCGGTGTATTTCAAGAACTGGACCGACTTGTACTGCGAGTTCATCCCCATGATACTCTTTGATATGGCGCTGTTTGGTTACATGGTGGTACTAATATTTGTGAAATGGAGCATCAACTGGGACAGTCGCATGGCATTAGGCACGTGTTCCTACAGCTCTAGCGGTGTGTACAACTCTTGTAGTTTGTCAACGTCCACATCATGTTACACGTACGACGGATCGGTTTGCACGTCGAATACAATGGTTGTTGACATGTGCCCATTAAATTTCGGTGGATCTGGCGATGGTTGCCAACCGCCAAATCTAATCACTACCCTCATTAACATAGCACTGAAGCCAGGTAACGTGGATGAACCAATGTTCGGTGGACAAGCTGGTTTGCAAATATTTTTATTGTTAGTCGCATTCATATGTGTTCCTTGGTTATTATTTGTGAAACCATTTTATCTGAAATATGAGCATGACAAGCTGCTATCAACTCGCCGCAATTCTGGCTCAGACAATCCATTATTAGGTAGTCATGATACTCACGATGACCACACTAATCTCATACTACCAACCAAATCCTTTGACGAGCATGGGCATTCTAGTAGTAGCAGTAATAGCCATGGTCATGGAGAGTTTGATTTCGGCGAAGTGTTTATTCATCAAGCCATTGAAACAATAGAGTTTGTATTAGGAATGGTATCAAATACCGCATCATACTTGCGTTTATGGGCGTTATCACTTGCTCATTCAGAATTAGCTGAAGTATTTTGGGACAAAGCTTTGTTGTCTATGATCCAAACAGGGAATCCAGTTCTGATTTTCTTGGGATTTGGAGTTTTTGCTGCTGTAACATTTGCAGTATTGTTATGTATGGATGTATTAGAATGTTTTTTACATGCACTTCGGTTACATTGGGTAGAATTTCAGAACAAGTTTTTTAAAGCTGATGGACATGCATTTGTCCCATTTGACTTCAAATCAATTTTAAATAGTGCTATATTAGAGTAATTAATTGTTTGTTGTATTTTGTTTAAAAAAAATTATAATTACATTAAAAAATACAATAATATAAACAATTAGTACTTATATGGGCTTGTTGCTACTTACTGCACATCTTCTTCATTTAATTTCATATTTGGAATAAAATTATTGATGGGAAATTTACTGCCTGTTTCTGGGCATACTAATAATCCATTCTTAACATGAATATCAAGCAATAAATTATGTACTGCATTCAAGAATTCTTCACTCTCAAGCAATGATGGTTCAAACTCAACAGGGAATCCTTCTAAACCAACTGCAGCTGCACAAATGACAATTCCAGGCCAATGTAGAGTAGGTAACAACTCTTTAAGAAAATCATAATTTACTTCTGTTTCACGTACTTCATATTCTTCTATTTGGAGATTTAATGGGAAACCTAGAGCAGCTCCTTTTGCATTGCATTTTAAAACGTTATGTGTCAGTAAACGCATGGTCAAAAATGAATGTGAATGATGAAAGGAATGAGTGGATTAGTTTTTTGGCGAGAT
>JACCDO011414270.1_pt1 | contig 14235 bp, 9 predicted proteins | sample 7446101 | NCBI WGS metagenome assembly JACCDO01 (sample SAMN15323440, study PRJNA562643) | freshwater metagenome | isolation source: river surface water | place: USA:Blue River Watershed | collected 2017-08-16
ACGATGCCTGACGAATTTATACCTTATACTACACCCAGTGACTGGAATAGTACAAATTGGAACTCCAAGGACCGCAAACAATCCACTACGCCATCCACAGCATTTCGCGGACTTCCAAATCAACGCCCTGTGACGATTTTCGGCGCCCGACCCGGCTTATATGATTTCAAAGACAGCAACTACACAAAAGCCGCTGCAGATTCGGCAGCCAGTCCAACCAAAAAGACTTTTACAGAAGCCGAATTAGCCTATGCGGCAAGTAAAGGGACCGGTAATGATGCCGCTCTACAAACACTTATACAGTTCTGTGGGCAATGGGACAAGGCCGACTGTAGTGCATTTGACGACCCGCTCTTTGCGAAATATTGTGGGCTCTGTTTGACGCGCGGAAATGCCGACAGCGACGCCGAAGGCCCGACGGCCTCCGTATTTGCTGCCGGCCAGTATTTCAACACGGCCGAAAATACGGTCATGAAGAAACCCGATGGAACCTATTATGACCCTCCGAAGCCAACCTATGGACAATGCTCACGAGGCGGCTTCGTAGTAGATAAGGAGCGCTGTCAGGCCCGCAAGCGCCAGCTCTTCTGTGAGGGCAAAGGGAAATTCACGGATCCCGATTGTGCTGTATGCAGCAGCGACGGGTCGTCCAAATATGTGCCCATTGGGTCAGCCCCCAATCAAGCCATTCTCCGCTTGTATGGTCACGGCCCCATAATAGTACAAGTACAGGGAGCCGAGAAACCCATTTTCCGTGGGATTCTGAACACAGCCGGCGGCATACTCATCCCCCTAAAAGACATTAGTGAAGGCACTGTCCTCCATCTCCGTGTCGGCGCTCCAGGCATCGTCGGTGGACTCTTAATGGGCCCCACAGCGGCCGGCACCTACTCCGCCGACATTTCCAAGCTCATATTTGTGGATATGATTTCGGGCTCGGCGCCCCGTCGTGAAGGCTACATTGGTATCCGCGAACATGCAAATGGGCCCGTAGCGGCCTATGTCTATCGTATGATTGCCGCAGGCAATTCAGGCCTTGTGCTTCCCCTGCGTATCCCCTATGAGTTCATAGGGAAGGAGGGTTCAGGTTCAGATAGTTGTAATAGCGGACCTGTATTACGCTCACGTGAATCTGCCGACCAGATTGGTTTCGGAGCGTGTGCAGGTGAGCATTCGTTCCCTGGCAATTACAGCCTGGAGTGTCTGCAGTATATATGGAAGGTCAATGGTTGCTCACCGAAGGGCCACGGATACCCGCGGGACATTAAGCAGTCCGCCGAGCTCCTGTGGGACTATGATACGGGCAAAGCCCAGAGTCTGCAGCAGATTCACAAGTATGTACGTGAAATGGGTGCTGTGGCGCGTATTGGTCGCAAAGCGGATGGGACAAAGGCCTCAGAGCGGGAAATCGCATGGGCACAGCGTAAATGCTTTGGCCATGTGAAGACATTGGAAGCCGTGGAAACAACGGCCGGCGGTCCCCCGCAGTCCTGGAGTACGCCACCCGAGGTCCAGTGGCCGACGCTACGAAAACTTGTAGATGGTGTGGCGGGATGGTTTGCGGGTTGGATTGGGCCTGAGAAGGATTAGCTTCCGAACATAAATTACAAGAATAAAATAATAATATGGCAATTATATAGTAAGAGTATTGTATGCCAAATTTATCATATGACCAAATAGTGGCTCGCCGTCGGCAAGCAACAATGGCCACATATAAGTTGTTAAATCCAATAATGACCAAACCGACCGATTCATCATCATATATAGAAATTCAAGCAGGAAATCAACCATATACGGTCCAAACATTTGGCGCTGGACGCATAACTACACCCATAACAGGATTTGGCACACCAGAAGTACCACCCGAAATACCAATAAGCGAGCCCCAAAATTTGTATGGGCTATTTACATATAGTTCCAATCCTGTTGAATTATATAATGCAGATGGTTCATTATATACTACACTCGCAAATAGTGGTAATAGTGATGTAGGTGTTGTTAAGTATAATTCAGCAGGAGCTATTCAATGGTGTGCAATTATTGGTGGAACATCTGGCGAAATCACAAATTCTATACAGGTGGATGCATCAGAAAATATATATGTATCAGGTTATTATTTTAGTAGTATACTATCTATTTATAATTCTGACTCTACCTTATTTGGTACATTAAGTAATACTAATACTAGTCAAGATACATACATTGTAAAATATACATCTTCAGGAACTGTAAGTTGGGCAACACGCGTGGGAGGAACGAGTACTGAAGATAATGTGTATATTACAAGTGATAATAACGGTAATTGTTATGCACTAGGGCGATACACTTCTAACCCAGTAAATATATATAACTCAGATACTACACTATATGGCACATTAGCAAATGCAATTATTAGTAGTTCTGATACATATTTCATAAAATATGACAACACTGGTATGGTAGTTTGGGCTACACGCATTCTTGGAGCAGGTAGTGAAGCAACATTCTCAATAACTAGAGATATAAATGAAAATATATACTTATATTTAACTACAGCATCTACAAGTTTAATTATATACAATTCGGATGCTACACAAACACTTGGCCCACTAACGAATCCATCAAGTTTAAGTACAGGAGTTATAATAAAATATAATAGTAACGGATTTGCTCAACAATATATAAAAAGTGTTGCTACATCTGGGAGTAATATTGTTCCACAATCTATAAATGTTGATAGTAATGGATACATTTATACATGTGGCTATTTCAGTGGTAATGTTGATTTTTATAGTTCTAATAATGTGATTTTAACGCGCTTAACATCTGGTGGTTCAAGTGATGGATACATTGCTTCATATAGCCCAGCTGGTATATGTGTATGGGCAGTTCGTATAGGAGGAACAGGAGCTGACCAACTTTCTGGCATTAGTGTAACTGCAGACGGATATATATATATTGGTGGTTATTTTGCATCCACAACTTTAACGCTCAATAGCACAAATGCAACTACTACAACATTAACAAATCGCGGTAGTGGTACCAATGATAGTTTCATTGCTAAATATAGTTCATCTGGAATTGTAAGCTGGGCTATTAATATGGGTACTAGTAGCGGTGCAGATATATGTCAAGGTGTATGTACAGATAGAGATGGAAATGTATATGCATCTGGGTATTATACTGGGACATTACCTATATATAACTCAAATGGTACATTATCAGGCCTTAGTTTAATATCTATGGGTTCAATTGATAATTATGTTATAAAATATGATACAAACGGCAATGCATTATGGGCGGCAAACATTGGTGGCACTTCAAATGAAACATCTATGCGAGTAGCAACACCATATTTTTTATAAACAATTTTCAGCAGTTGCATACGAAGCCAACAAGGCGGCTCTAGCCCGCTCCGCCGCACATACACGGTAGGTCAGCCACTCCTCTAATAGCTCACCCACCAAGATTTCGGGCAAAATTGTGTGAATTTCAGGGTATTTCACTGACATTTGTACAAGCGCTCGAGCTAGGACACCTTTGGATTCATCAGGGACCTTGAAGAAATGCAGGGCCTTGTGCCCGCGCTGGGAATTTACTTGGCGGCCGGCAGGAAACAAGTGGAGCGGATCATGGACCGCCGCCTGGACTTCGGGCGTCAGGTATTTACGCCCATACAGCTCTTTGAACCAGTAACGTGGAATCACGTGCTCTACTGTTAGGGGTTGTAGTTGGGCCCGCCGCAAGACCCGCCCACCACCATAATTGTAAATACACGTAGGCCACGACTGGAGCACAAGTTGGCGTGGAATACTCATCGTCTTGGTCTAATATGGACCGCTGTGGTTAAGTGGGACGCCGGCGGCGCGATGCACGACGCTTACTACGCTTATCCTTTTTTGTTGCGCGACGTCGCTGACCACCACTAGAGCGAAGTGAAAAATGTTTCTTAAATATATTAATTAATTCGTTAGTACGTATATTTCTTCCATATATAGTTCCTGTTGGATTGCCTGTAGGTATATTGTCTATTGGAGTGATTCTCATTGTATCCCAACGTTCCAAACCACGACTACGAGGAATTGTTGAATTTATAGGTGCATTTAATAGTTCATTGATTGGTGTATTTATTGGTATATTTTCATCTACACGACGAACTGCTTTCATCCATAGGCGGTCATTACGATTGTAAATAATTTCAATATATCTAGCATTTTGCAATGTACCCAATTGGCCAGATTGTAGTCCATTTAAATAAGCTTCAATCTCTTGGCGCGATGCTTGTACTTGATTATCCATTAAATTGCGAGGTTCTTCTTCAAATTTTACAATTATAACTGTAAATTCTTCTTCATCATTTACGGGCATTACTGTGGTTCTACTAACAATATATATAATTTGCGAGTAATTCACTAGCCCAAAACCGCCCCTACTAGTAAGATGTTTCGCGCCCTCGCAGAAGCGCTAGAAGGGGACGAAGTGCCGGCCCCCATTCCAGAGCCACGGGCGTCCGCAAGAAAACCCAAGGTGTATTCGGAGCCGCCTCCGCCACTGGCGGAACGTGAAGCGCCCCGTCGGGCCCGCGATATCCACGGACGTTATACGACGGAAGGGTATGTATCCCCCGTCAGTAAATTAGGTCTTGAAGACCCCCTAACAGTTCTTTTAGGGCAGCCAGCCAGTGGTCTGCAGCCCGTCGTGCCCCCTCCCAGTCAAATGATAGACCCGCTAGCATTGCTATTACGGAAGGAGGATTACGTCCAATCAGCCAAACTCGGGGCGGTCCTCGCCGAAAAAGCCCGCGAGGCGGGACGCGCCGTCAAGGCGGCGGCTCAAGCGGTCTTGCCAATCATAGAGCCGGCGGAGTTACCGCCTGCCCTAAAAGCGTTTGACCCGCGCACAGAAGGGACCGGTCTTGGGGGAACACGAGCCCCGCCTGCTTCTGCCCGCGCACCCCGTACAGAGGCCCTAAAACTCGCCGCACGGACCGGCAACAATTTCCGCACAGACGATGTGTTGGACCTGTCCCTCGGAGCTCACACACAGGAGGCCGAGAAGATTACGAACATCTTCGAGGCGCCTCCGAAGCAGGAGCCGAACTTCTCCTATATAGCCGCCAGAGGTAAGGACGAGCTCCGCACACGAACCACCGACGACCGGTACTATGTGAGGTCAGCGTCCCTTGACCAGGTAGCACAACCAATCCCTGCGCGCACCAAAGAGCGCCTGGACCCTATCCTACAAGCCACCCTACCAGACCGCCGTGTGTTCCGTGAAGGATGGGAAGACTACAATTTCTGCAGTGATATACCGGCCGCCACGCCGGCCCATAAAGTCCCTGTGCGATGTGCAAAGGAGGCGTTCTTGGCTGCAGGGGGATCGCTGGCCGGCCTTGGCTTACCCGCCGATACGACCGCCGAGCTCTACAGTCTGCCTACGTGGGCCGATATGAAGATTTTCCTGGCCGGTCTGGCCGCAGAAATCCGCTCACCCAACCCAAATACACAGCAGGCCGCTCAACGAGCACTATTAGGAGGTGCTGGGCGGCCCACGGAGCGCAACTGGCAACCTGGGATGGAAGTGTTTGCCCGCGTGGGGCCTTCAAGGACCCTTGTGCGTCGGCGCGTGGTCGGCGGATTTCCCTTGCCCACCTCGGCGTTCCCAGAGTTTGTAGGGGCCCAGGCGGACTACTTAGCCATCGGCACGCTCTATGTAGATTCTCCACAGAAATGGCGGTGGTCTGTACGGGCGACGGCGGGACTCCTGCTGACGGTCAATAAGGAGATGTGGGATTTTGAAGTAGAGTCCCGTGACGAGCCTGGGGATTTCAGGGCCTTGCGGGCCGGCCGCCACATAAGCCGCGAAGCCACCGCACTCACTCCCTACAAGCCCCACTACGTGCGAATCAATTGGTCTGCCTATCCTGAAGACATTGTGGAGTATCAGGAGGCCGTTCCTGGGTCGAAGCCAAACCTATTAGGAGGCGGTGCGGTGAAACTGACGCAGTCCGCGAAAGCTCCAATGTTGCGGTTTGCGGTGTATGCACGGGAACGGGCCTCGCCACCCCGCGGCACCTACGCAAATCCACAGTTTGTGGGAACCTTTGGGTCGGGTCGGCGCTTTGAGGAACGGCGGTGTCCTGATGTGTTCTATTCGCTGACGCACGATGTGGAGATTGACAACCGGCGAAACACATTGGCCGGCTATGATTCCTACGCGGTGTTCAAAACCCAGTCCTTTTGGCAATGCACAACGCCTGTGAGCCCGATGGCGTGGAGGACAATTACGTGGGTGATGCGGTTTGAAGTGCTTCCGACTGCGGGTTCGGAGCCTATGCGATGTGTGGCTGGGGCATATCCATTCTTCCTCTACTTGGCCTATACGCCGGCCCAACGACGGCCCGACGGGGAGGAGGTTGCACAAGGGGTGTATTTGTATTTGTTCAGGCAACGGGGTGCGGCCTACGTGTTTTCACGTCAGCGAATTGAACGGGCATCGTGGTATTACATTAGTGTCTCTTATACAGACGGTGTCCCGGGCAACTTGACCTTGCGTGTAGTGCCAATGAAGGATGCGGCAACTAATGTGAAGACCCTGTATGGGCGTCAGGCGGAGGCTGTGATGCGGGTGGAGGATGATGTGTTTTACAGGGTCCAGCCACTGGAAGGAGGAGACGCGACCTCTGCTCACGTGCCCTACTTGACGCTGGGCTGGCAGAAATACGGCGCGTGTCCAGGAATGACGGCAATGGTGGCACGTATGCATGTATTTGATTATACCTTGACCGAAGCTGACTATAAGGTGGATATAGCAGATGGCTGGGAAAAAGAATGGTGGAATTAAGTAGAGTATGGTCGTTCCTGGAGTGAAATTTGTGGCAAAATTGGCCGGCAAAATACCTGGCTACAAGCGGTTGGCGAAGATTGGTGTGGGGCGAAATACGGTGAAGGCTGTCCGAAATACGACGGGGACACTCAAAAATCGTGTGACACGTGGCGTGAAGGCTGTGCGTAATGGTGCAGTGGTAGTTGGGCGGACTTCACGAAATGTCGCACGGAAAACGCGGAAGGGCTTCAATCGTGTGCGGCGGTTCTTTGGAATGAAATCACGGAAGCAGGGCAGCCGCAGCCGCAAATCCAAGAGCCGTCGCTCAGTCCGCCGCAACACTCATAAAAGTCCTAGTCGCAGGGTACCGTCCCGTGGTTCTGTAAAGCCTCGCTCAGGCAAGGTCAAGTTTGCATCCAATGTGCGGAACACGGCCAATGCAAAGCCCATTCAGCGCGAACTTACACCTATGCCTGTAGTGGCAGCATCTGTGGCAGCAGCTCCTGTTGCAGCCAAACCACTATCTATAAAAGAGCTCAATTCACCAGTAGGGGTGGCCGTTGGGAATATGAGCGTGGCACCAAAGCCTTATTAAAATATAAATAATGAAAATATTAATACATTTGTAACACTACAGTTGTATTAATAATTAATATTATTTCTACTATGTTATTTACTTCCGAAATAATTTGAGTGATGCCACCTTGAAGCTGCCATCAGGATTTTTCGCGACCGCACTATATATCAGCTCACCAACCTGAGTTTGCCGCAAAATATCACTAGATTTATACAATTTGCACACATCACTACCACGGTCTGGAACAACGATATAGGATTCACCCTGATAGCCAATACTTACATATTCAACAACCCCCTTGGATTTCTTGATTTTCTCTGTGGGTGGTTTGGGTGCAGCAACTTCCGTTGGAGCCGCAGCCGCAGCTTCTGCAGCAGCATCACGTTCAGCCAAGCGCCGTGTCTGTAAGCGTGTAGGACCGGCTGCAAGCGCCAAGCGTGCCGCCTCTGATTGTGCTGGTAGTTTGCGAGATTGTGTAGTAGCAGTCTGAGCAAGCTCCATTGCCATTTGACCATCAACACCACGAATGCGAACAGACTCATTGGCAATCTTATCCTCGGCTAAATTCGGAATAAAGGCTGGCTGGTCAATAGACCCAGGCATACCACGGAAACATGTAGGGTAGTCAGGTTTAGTACTACCATCAGGTAGCACAATATCTTCCTTATTTTGCTGAATATTTTGCAAACAATCCACTGCCACATTTTTCAATGTATCAATGAAAGAACGATTGAGCTTGTCTTTGCGCTCAGCCAACTCATAAATGTGCTGGTCCGTTGTACGACCTCCATCATGGACTTTTATAGTCTGGGTGACGGCTCCACTGTCAATATCCTTTTGGTCAAATGTCGTAATATATGTGTAAATATCCACAGTACGTTCGGCAGGGTCTGCAATGTCCATATGGGAGCAAATACGAATGGCACGACCTTTCACCTGCTCTGTGCGCACGCGGTTCCAGTAAGGCTCCATAATATGCACGGCGCGCACCGTCTTGAGCGAAATACCTTCTGCGCCGGCACCTGTAATACCAATGACGCGGCAAATCTGACCATTAATGTTATCTTTGTAGCCGGCGGCATTAATGACTTCCTGGATTTTGGCTGGTAGAGACTGGATGTTGGCGTTGAAAATATTCAAAATAGCCTTACGTGTGGCCAGGTCGCCGTCACCTGTGAAAAACATGTAGCGGGGTTTGTTTTTCAACTCAGGATCCATGAAACTTTGGACAGTTTCTTCGGTGAATTCCAGAGTATCACCGTCACCCTTGTACTGTATTTTAATGTATCCTTCAGCTTCCAGTGCAATACCAAAAATACCGAGACCCTCGGCGGTCTTAAATGCAGAATAGACGAGTGAAGTACCAGGTGCTGCTTCTATACGTTCTATCATTGCCGCAAACTTAGGGGCAAAGTCGTATAAGGGACCAGGGGTGCCATCAGGGTTGCGACGAACAAGGAGTGTATTACGTTCAGTACGCAAACGGCCAATTGCCATTGTAAGTTGATCCTCATAAGACTTTACACTTTCGGCTGCGTGCGCTTCCAAATCCTTGGTTTCTGTATATGCACGAAGTTTGGCTGCATCAGCACGCCGCTTATGGAATAGCTGTGCTTTGTCAATCTCATAAATGGACTCTGCTTTGATAGTTCTAATAGCTGGCTCCACTGCTTCTTCTAATGCTGTAGTTGGTGCAGAGGCCGCGGCTGATGGAGGGGCTCCTGTGGGTGCTTGACTGCCTGTTCTGCGGATAATTTTACGAGAAGCAGGTATAACAGGAGCAGGAGCAGCCTCAGTAGGAACAGGAGCAGCCTCAGTAGGAACAGGAGCAGCCTCAGTAGGAGCAGGAGGGGCTCCTGTGGGTGCTTGACTGCCTGTTCTGCGGATAATTTTACGAGAAGCAGGTATAACAGGGGCCGGTGCTCCAGTTGGCTCTGGGGCTGGTACTGGTACAGGAGGGGCAAGCTCACCAAGTGCAGGTGCAGCAAGAACTGGAGCAACAGGAGCAGGTACTGGGGCAACAGCCGCAGCTGGAGTTTCTCCAGTCGTCCTACGTATAATTTTACGACTTACAGGTAACATACCCCCTTCTTGCGAATTAGTTTCATTTTCCTCTTCTTCCTCTTCTTCCTCTTCTTCCTCTTCCTCTTCCTCTTCCTCTTCCTCCTCTTCCTCCTCCGTATTGCTATTTGCCAATAAACGTTCAATGTTATTATTTTCCTCTACATACTCCTCCTCATCTTCTTCACCTGCAGCCTCTCCTACTGGTGTTAATGCTGGTGCCCCTACAGCTGCAGCCGCCGCAACCTCCACTTTCTCCTCCTGTTTTATCTGTGCCTCCTCATCCTGCACTGCATCCAACTCTTGCTGCTCTTCTACAACATCCTCTAAAGCCACTGTTCCTTCCTCCAACGCCACTGTCTTTGCTGCCGCCTGTACTTCATCCTTTCCAGGCTCAAACTTCAGTAATTTTCCACGGAATGGCCGAGGAATCGTCGCAGGGAACGCAAAGTTGGACGCCGCACGACTGTTAAAGCGGTACGCCGACGTGGCCGGCTTGCTGTCATCGTCCTCCTCCGCATCCCGCTCATCCGCCGGCGACTCTTCCTCAATCTCCTTCTTGCGCCGTGATAAATAGTAGGCCAGTGCAAATCCCTTTAGCGGCACTTCCACAATGTGGTCCCGTGCCTTTGGCATCACCCCTTCAATCGCACCCTTATAGTACGAAACAAGACCAAATGCGCGTCGCATAAATGTATTTTCATTCACAATACTGGATGTTCGTCCAACAAACATATCATTGAATTCACCACGAGTGGGTGGGAACAACGGCTCAGCCTTGTACGTCTCACCAGGTACCTTCTCTTCCACACTAGCCCGCAACTTCAAGCCCGCTGCCTGGGCCGCTGTTACTAGCTCTGCAAAGGCTGTTTTGATATCCGTTTGATACATTGGGTCATCGTCTTCATCGCGCACAAGACCCTTGAAAATTGTCTGGCCATCAGGACCCGCTTCTGTGACCTTTTTGTATCCTTCCTTGAAAATACTCACTGTAAAAGGCGTAACGGTCGCAGCGTCACCTGTTACTGGCTTGAAGAAAATGGAATCCAGGCGTGGATGGTCTGCAACAAGTTTCCGTAAAAGCGCCTTTGCCTCTTCGGATTTTCCTAGTAGGGCCCCGCTGGCGGTGTGAATGTGTCCGCCAAGAATGTTCAACAAAATACCCACTTCATCGGGTTTATTTATAATGGGCGTACCTGACAGTGCAATAATTTTAGAATTCTTGGCACACGACAAAAAACGGTAAAACAAGTAGGCGCGCTCGTATTTCTTGGCCGACCCACACAATTTGGGCATCCATGTATCGGTCGTAATGGGCTCATAGTTCTCCTTGAGTGCCTGTGCGCGCTCCATTGCGGCTATACTGGATGCACCTGGACCACGTGTGGCCTTTGGGGGGACTAAATATTTGTTGAGCTTGCCGGCCATAAGACGCGTCAAGTTATGGACTTCATCAATAATAATGACCGCATTGTCAAACATCCCAGGATTTGTACATGCGTACTCTTTCAAGCGTCGTGATAAAATACCATTGTAGTTGATAAATGTAATACGAGACTCCAGTGTCTTCACAATCTGCTGACGTATAGCACCTTGTACATTGGCTGGTAGGGTATTGTAATGGCGCCCTTCAGGGGAGGACTTGGAAAAATCAGGATACCACACGCCGCGTAAATCATCGTCTTCGCGCGCTGCAATTTCCGCAATGAAATCATCAGGCAAATCTAGGAGCTGCTTTGCGTAAATACGACTGCCGGCGTCAAATACGGGCTGGAACACCCAGTGGTTGTCTAACTGGTAATGGCGGAATCCACAAAACTGAATCTGGGACTGGAAGTTACCACGCAGCGAACCAGGAGTCATAATGATGATTTTCTTCACGCTGCCTGCGCCATAGAGCGCCTCTGCGCCGGCAATAGCCGAGCAGGTCTTACCTGAGCCAAGACCGTGATATACGAGAATGCCACGATAAGGGGTGAGCCCACGAATGTATTCACGAATAAACTTCTGGTATAAGAACATTTCCACCTGATTGCCTGCGCCTGGACCAGCCATTAGCTTCTTACAAGCATCTTGACTCAAATCTGGATTAATGGGTGGCAATGTAAAAGAACTGAAAGTCTTGTAGAGAAAATCACCAAAACCGGCTCGTGTAGGAGGATGAAAAGCGCTCGGCAAGTTCCCCGCTTCAGGTACAAGTAGGTAGCGTGGGCGCTGGATTTCTTCGGTCTCGGCGTCCTTATAGCGCTGACGCTCCGTGCTAGCCTTTCTCTCTTTTTCAGTCACAATGGCACTCTTAGAGCGGAGTGTGATTTTGCGGCTTCCAGTAATCACAGGCTTAGGGGGTGCGGCTGCCTCTGGTACGGGTTCAACAGCTGGTTCGCCTAGAACCGCCCCAGTCTCACTAACAGTCGTTTCTGTTGGAACGGGAGGAGGAGGAGCTACAGGCTCTACAGGGACTGGTGGGGCGGCAACTTCCTCGGTCTTAGGAGCCGCCACAGGCTGTGGCGCGGCCTCCAGTGGATTTGCACTTAATTCTGCACGGGAAGGTATAGGCTCCGCATTTTTGACAACACGGATCCCCGTTATTTTTCCAAATTTGGGTGGTACCCGTTTGGCCGTTTCCATTCTATTGTGTTATGGAGGTTTGATGTAAAACATTCATAACACAAAGTGTATTGGGGACTATTAGGAGATGTATAAAGCGACGTATTAACCGGATGGTGGAAGGGGATAGACAGCCTCTGTGGTGGTCTGGTGTGTCCAAGCTCCATTTACATAGAGAGGTGTATCCACCGGCGCACACGGAGCCTTTGTGGTGCGACGTAGGTCAGCGCCCACAATTCCACATGGGGCTGGCACTAAGAGGCGCGAGTCGGGGTGCGCCAAATCGTAACTCCCAGGCTCATAATAGACCGAAGAGTTGGGCTCACATCCAGGAGTCATGTAGGTGATACCACGTACGGTGGATGTGCGCGAGGGCCCAGAGCATTCGGCGCGGCCAGCATTGCGGAGGGCCACAGAATCACAGCTGCGCACAAATGAGCCAGAGCCCTGTGAGCCCAGTCGGAGATGGTCTTCCTCGGTCTTTGTACGAATCTCGCGGGCGAGAACCACACCATCCCTCATAGTAACCCCCACAGGAGTTGCGGTCGGAGATGCATACTGCTCCACATAGCCCCCTGTGGCTGTATTAGGAGTCGTGCAACCACCTGAGGCGGCGACAAGCATTGTGCGGTATGTTTGTAAGGATGAATCTACAGGCTTGTTGCGACTCACGTACTGCTGGGCCTTTTCCATGCGAATGCGAGTGAGTTGGCTAGCGTCCATTACTATTAGGAGTGTGTAGATTTTCCCTCTTCTTTTTGAGGAAAATAGTCTTCTACGCAATTCATGAGGCTGATGACTGCACGCAGGCGCTCTTCTAGGCGGAGTCGTGGGAAACTGAATTGGGACGACGGAATTGCACTCTCTTGACCCTGTGCGGATAGGGTTGTATGTAGGAGACCACTATAAAGGGTCCAGCTGATTTCAAGGGTTTCCGCGAAACTGTTGTAGGCGAATGACTCGGCGAGAATGTAGTCTGTGAGAGTTCCTGGACTGGCGTCAATCAGGCACAGGGTGAGTGGTTCGGCGTGAGGATCGGCCGTCATTTGCTTGAGACTCCAGTGGTGCTCTGTGCGGAACCTGGTTTGGTTGTAGGCGGTGTAAGAATAGAGCTCAAAAATAAGGTCAGTGCCGACTGTGACCGTTAATTTCATTAGGGGGCGGAGATGCTATTAGGGGTATATACGGGTGTGTTTATGCCGTTGGACTAGCGGCGCCTGTGAGCTTCTCAAGCGCCAGCTTGGAAGCGTCTTGCTCAAGCCGACGAAGTCGGCGTTTTGCAAGAGGCATTGCCGGCAAGCACTTCCAGTGCGAGCCGGCTGGCGTCTTGCTTGGCCACTACGCAGTAGTGGCGCTGCAAGTAAGCTTCTCAAGCGCCAGCTTGGAAGCGTCTTGCTCAGCGACTTTCTTATTGCGCGCGGTGCTGGTGGCAATCACAACGCCACTGGGATCCAGAACACCCATGGTGAAGACGCGGTCGTGAGGCGGGCCGACGACCTCCACTTCCTTGTAGCGCGGGGGCTGGTGGTACGTCGCCTGGAACCAACGGAGGAGCTGGTCCTTGAAGTTTGTGTCCTCCGTAATGAGCTGCACGAAATCTACGTGGCGCTCCAGGAGGCTCACAATCCATTCAAAGCACACCTGGTATCCGCGACCGACCTGCTCTTCTTGCTTGTAGAGGGCGCCAATCCAGGCCTCCAGGAGAGAGCCGAGAATGCGGAGATTATTGCGGCCGTCACACACCTCCTCTACGTGTCGGCTGAGGACGGCCCATTGATGGAGTCCGACTTCTTTGGCAAGATGTCCAAGCATTTTGTTATTCACAATGCGAGTACGAAGGCGGGTCAAGAAGCCCTCGCCTTGTCCAGGGTAGCGCTCGGCGAGATATGTGGCAACAATACATCCTAGGACTGAATCTCCGAGGAACTCCAGCTCTTCATTGTCACTGACACGCAAGGGCAGGCAGCCGTCTGGGCGCTCGGCCATTACCATAGGTTCGCCGTTCTCTGAGTGCTCTGCCCAGAGATCTGGGCGATCTACGTAGGACTTATGTGTGCAGGCTTGCTGGAAGAGGTTGGCCGCACGCACCCGGCCCTTCCAGCCATATTTACGGAGAATGCGATGAATGCCGTCAAGTTGAATTTCACGGTTGCGCAGATTCCAGGGATTGAAAACCTTGGAATCTG
>JACCDO010534416.1_pt1 | contig 14234 bp, 8 predicted proteins | sample 7446101 | NCBI WGS metagenome assembly JACCDO01 (sample SAMN15323440, study PRJNA562643) | freshwater metagenome | isolation source: river surface water | place: USA:Blue River Watershed | collected 2017-08-16
ACTTTTAATTTACTTTTAAGGAGGTTACCACGCATATATAAAAGGGAACCAGGAAGAGTGACGACGGAGATATTTTCGGGTAAAAATAGTTCTAAGGAACGATTTCCAGCATCACCGATAAGTTTTGAACGAATTCCGTTAGGAAATGTGTTTTGAGTGTAAGTGCGAATTTGATTAGAAGGATAGTTACGGGGTTTTTGCTGATTTTGTTGAAGTGATTGATTCATAATAATTTCTTCTACTTTTTATAATTATTTTTTTTTGATGGAAAACAAAGAATAAAGAAAAAAAAGATAAATTAAATATTTATAAAATATAGAATAAATATATAATAAATATGACAGAAATAAAAAAAGATTTCAATATAAATCCAGCTACATCTTTCTATAATAGTTATTTTTTATCAAATCCTATGAATAATAAAGAAATACAAACAAATCAACATTATAGTATAGCTTCTGATAGACAAGTAAAAAATATATTAAAGGATAAATTTACTTTAAGTTATTCAGATTATGAGAAGTTAAAATTAGCTGATCAATATAATCGTATTTATGTTGATTCATTAACAGAAACGAAGGAAAGAGAGAGAAAAGAAGAGAGTAAAAAATTTTATAATATGTCATTAAAAATGTTAATAAAAAATGCTTCTGATGTATATATTCAATTAATAAATGAATTATCTAATTTTATGACAAATAATAATGAAAAAAGTTTAAATCAATTAGGTTATATTATAACTAAAGGGGAAAATATGTTATATATAGGATTATTATTAATAATAATAGCATTTGCTATGTGGTTAGTGGATGTGACATCATAAAAATAAAAATAAAAGATGATTTTTGGATGAATTAAAAAGAAAATAAAAGGGATAATGAAAAAATAATATTCATTAAGAGTAGAAAGAAAAATGATGTTCATAATTAGTGCTGATGTTCAAACAAAAGATTTGGATAAATTAGTAATTCCAAATGCAGTTTATGATTTAGTTATGGAAAGAAAAACAAAAGAATTAAAAAAATATTTAGAACAACATCCTCGATTAATGTTTAATATAGCTCAATTTAATCAAGCTTTAAAAGTATCAAATCAATATGCTGCTCAATTAAAATGTAATTGTTCTTATAAAATCCCTTGGTTAACTTATTATAGTGCTCAAAAAGGTCAAAAATTCGGACAATTATATTTAACTTTTACTCAACAAGTTGATTTATACAGATATATGATTCGTTATTGGTATCCTTCACCTGAATTATCAAATATGAGATATTTATCCTTGATAGCATTAGGAACTTTACAAGAATTAAAACAAGCTAAACAATATATTGGTGCAGGTAAAGATCCATGTGTTGTAGGTAATAGAGATGTGATAGTAGGAAAATGTTTTGTAAATAATTATCAATTTGTGCAATATTTGGATAATCATTATATTTGGTTATAATAAAAAATAAAAAATATAAAATAAGTAGAGATAGATAAAATAGAATGAAAAATGAAGAAGAAATAGAGAATGTATTAAAAGAAGAGATAGATACGATGTTTTATGAGATGGATTTAGATGAACAGATAAAAGAAACAACAAATTTAGAAATGGTACAACAAAAAAATTATGTATCAAATTGTTCTATTTTAATTCCAAGTGTTCAAGTAAATGAATATATACTTGGTCCTTATAATAGTTTATTAGCTAAAAGTTTAAATACATATATACCAGATTTATTTAGAAAATGTTGGTTAACACCAGGGATAGGAATACCAGAAATATGTCCTACAATAAATAATAATAATAGGACAATATTTTTTAATCAAGATTTGATAGATGAAAATATATTAAAGGCATTTGTATATTTTGGTTTTTCGTCAAATATATATGAAAATTATGGTATAACATTACCAATACCAAAAACTGCACAATATAGTGATTTTGAATTATTTTTAAAAAATTTTTATAAAGATTTGTTTACAGAAAATTATGGAAATTTTTATGATTTTACAAATCATTTTTTTCAAAAATATAAATTTAATTCATTATTTTCTCAACTTATTTTTTTTCGATATATTATTAATAGGGCACATGAGAATACAACTACTGGAAAAGTAAATTGTCCATATATTATACCGTGGGATGCTACAGTAACATGTAGAGATTTTAAATTATATACTTTTCAACAATTAAAATATGTATTTGATATAACATTATTAAATAATATATATACTTTATATAATTTGTGGTTAGGAAATGTAAAAAATATAGTTACGGGTAAAGCGGGAGTGACTAATAATAGAACAAGGTTTGCATTTACAGATTATTTACAAAATTTTTTTATAACATTATTATATACAGGACAGGTATTTGAAGATGTTGTTTTGGAATTTTCATATACTATAACAAAAAAATGTTATTGTAAAAGACCTTATATGACTCAAGAATATTATAATAAATGTTTGGAATTATATCAAATTTATATTGAAAATAAAAAAAGATTAAGTTATTCATAATATATTTTTTTAAAATATTTATTTTATTTAAATTTAAGTTAAATAAAATGAATTTAGTTAAATGAAAAAAAAACTGATTAATTAAAAGATTAGATAAAATAGTTGTTAGTATATACAATAGATTAAATAATATTAAATTAAAAGAAGATGCCGAAAAAGACAACAGAACAATTCATTAAAGAAGCTCAAGAATTACACAAAGATGAGAGTGGAAATCCGATATATCTTTACAATAAATCATTATACACAACAAAAGAAGAAAAATTAATAATTATTTGTAAGTCTCACGGTGAGTTCTTGCAAAGTCCAAATCATCATCTTAGCAATAAGAGAGGATGTCCTGAATGTGCAATGGAAATCAAAAAACAACAAGGTGAAGGTTTACGTTCATCTACTCAAAATTTTATTGAAAAAGCAATTAAAATTCATTTTGATGAAAGTGGTCCATTATATAATTATGACGAAGTAAATTATGTAAATGCAAAAACTAAAGTATCTATTAAATGCAGACAAAATCACAGTTTTTTAATTGCACCAACCAACCATCTTCAAGGTAGTGGATGTGCTCAATGTTATCAAAATAATAGAGGAAAAAAATAAAATTTTATTTAATTAAAAAATATATAAAAAAATTTAAAATAAATTAAATTAAAAAAATAATAAAAAATTCAATATTTTTAAATAATATTTTATTATTAATAATAAAATAATTTTATAAATTAAAAACTTTAATAATTAATTTTCTTCAAGTTCAAATTCATTTAATTCATCATTATTTAAATCAATATTATTAACTGTATTTTCTAATAAATATTTTTCATAATTAATTTTATAATCATTATATCTATTATCATTTTTTGATAAATAATAAATATTAAATTGATATTTATTTTTCATGTGTAAATTAATTGTATTAATTAAATCATTTTTCCAATCATATCTATTTTCATAAACATCTTCTTGAAAAATACGAATTAAAGAAATATTTTTATTTTGTAAAAAAAACATTTTTTTGAAATCAATTTTTTGTCTTATCTCAAGTGTTTCTCTAAAAATATTAACTTCTTCTAAATGTTGTCTTCCATCAAGTTCAATAACAATATTCATATCTTCAGAATAAAAGTCAAATGGTAAATAGTTTTTGTTTTTACATTCTTCAAATATTTTTTCTGGTTTAAATATTTCTTCTCCATATTGTTCTCTTAAAAATTGAAAAAATATAACTTGAGTTTTGTTTTTACAATTTTTACATTGATTTCCTTCAAGATGATCTTTTACCTTGATTAAAAAAAATTGTTTGCAAGATGGACATCCAACATTAATTTGTGATGTTCCTTTTTCATAAGTTTCATGTACTCTTGAATAATCAAATTTATTATTGTGTATTAAATTAGCTTCTTCAATAAATTCATCAATCGGTTTTCTTGATAATATTCCATTTTTAGTTTGAGCACAAACTATACATCCTCTACCATAAGTCACATGGCATAAAACTACTTGACGAAATTTTCCATGTTGAGGACATATAATTGTAATATGATTATTCATACCTGTATAAATAGCTTCTGAATAATTATATTTTTCTCCATGAATTTTTTTTGATTCTTCAATTAATTGTTCAGTATTTTGAATATAAACACCTCTTGCACAATAATCACACCCATGACCAGACAAATGATGATGAGGAGTTTGTAAAAATATATGATTTTTTTTACATATAATTTCAACTTTATCTTCTGTTGTGGTATAATTGACTCTTGAATAATCGTATAATGGTTTTCCTTCTTCGTCTTTATGAATTAAAACACTTCTAGCTATAAAATCAGCAGTATCTCTTTTATAACATCCTGAACAATATTTGCATCCATTTTTTTTATTTACATGACTTGTAGGGGTTTGTTCAAATTTATGATTATTAGCTTTACAAATAATTGTCACTGGTATATCAAAACCTTTATAATCAACTTCACTATAATCAAACATTGGTTCTCCATTAATATTATGTACTGCAATTGCATCGTTAATAAATTTTTCACGATTGCTTTTAATTTTATTGGCAGCTCTTATTTTTCCACATTTTGCACATCCTTGACCAGCTTTATGTTTTTTAGGAGATTGGGAAAAAAATCCATGTATAGGGCATTCTATTTCAACTTTTTCATCATTTTTAACATATTTTGTATTTGTATAGGAATAAAGAGGTTTACCTGATTCATCTTTGTGTAATTCTTCTGCAATTTTTATAAATTCTAAAGTTTTTTGAATATCATATTTTTTATCTTCCATTTTTATCTGTTCTCTTCTGATTTATAATAAAATTAGTACTTCTAATTTTTTATTTAATATAAATAAAATTTTGAATTTGTTAAAATCAATTTTTATTTCACTTAGTTAAATGAAAATTAAATAAATTTATTAATTTTTTTATATATTTAATGAATAATTATATTCATTAAATTTTTAATTAAAAATGAATTTATAAATTTTTGAATTTTTTGAATTTATAATTTTATATAATTTAAGAGTTGAATTAATTTATTTTCATTTAAACATGTATTCTTGGTACAATATGCATGGCCATCAGTTCTTGGACTAATAATTTACTGGCATATGGTATCTGGACTTTCGTAAATTTAGTAGTATTATCTGAATAGAGAGACTTATAAATACCTTTGTCTGGGTTAACAGGGCTAATCATACCAGTCTCGTTATCAATCCAAACATAATATTTATCTGAATTGTCGAAGAAGCGCTCTTTTAAGAACTGAACTGACCCGTGAGCTATCATAGCATCACGTTCCATTTCACCGAACCGAAGCCCTCCTTCTCTGGATCTTCCCTCAGTGGGCTGACGAGTGAGTAGCTGAACTGGACCCTGTGCTCGCCCATGTATCTTATCATCAACTAAATGCTTGAGACGGTAGATGAAAGAAGGACCAATAAAAATATTTGCTTTGATTTGTTCACCACTTCTTCCATCATATAAAACTTCACTACCACTCTGGTGGAATCCATATTCTTTTAAGACAGAACCAATATCCTCAACAGCAATATCTCTGTAAGGAGTTGCATCCATTTCAGTTCCTACCAAAGAACCAACTTTACCAAAAATACTTTCAATTAATTGACCGATATTCATACGTTTAGGAAGACCTACAGGATTCATAATTAAATCAGGAGTCACACCATCTTTAGTATAAGGCATATCTTCTTGTTTATAAACCATACCAATAGTACCTTTGTTACCATGACGACCTGAGAATTTATCACCAATTTCGGGTTTTCTGTCAGAACGAATACGAACTTTCACAAAGTTATATCCATCACCATTTGAGTTCTTGTAAACCATATCAACAATACCTTGTTCATTTTGACGAATACTTGTACTCATATCTCTGTATTTAGGTTCTTCACCTTCTTTAGCATTCTTTAATTCAGTCACTTTGCCAATAATAATATCATTACCATCAACATATGAACCAACTTTGACAAAACCATCAGCATCTAATTTATCATAACTTCCATAACTCATCTTTTCAGTTTGTACTTTACCATTTGAATAGAACTTTTCAGGTTTTCTGAATTTTTCATCTTCCATTAATGCACTATTCTTCTTTTCTTCATCTTTGTATGTTCTATAAAATGCACTTGAGAACATACCTCTCTCAATAGCAGATTGATTCATAATTAAAGAGTCTTCTTGATTATAACCTGTCCAGCAAGCCATTGCTACAACAACCATCTCACCAGAAGGAATTTCACTACTGAATAAATATTTAGAAGGAATGGTACTTACTAAAGGCTTTTGAGGATAATGTAAAATATGAGTCTGAGTATCCATACGATGTCTGAATGCAGCTGAGTAAATACCCATAGCTTGTTTACCCATTGCACCTTGGAAAAGGTTACGAAGACCGAAGTTATGGTCTGAGAATGGGATATTTGTAGCAAGAACACCGCAAATCATTGAAGGATGAATTTCTCCATGAGTGTAATTGTAATAAGAATAATTACTTGTTTTATTTCTCTTTAAACAGTTTTGGTCCATTGCAATCATTAAAGTATCAGATTCTTCAACATCAATAAATTCAAGAATAGCATCAGAATCATCTAAGTCATCAATCGAATTTGTTGTTTGAACATCTTCTTTTGTTTTCATTTCAACTTCAATTAATTCATTCCATGAAATCTTTTTAGTACGAATCTTCTTTGCATATTCAGATGAAATAACATAATCATTGTCACGAACAATATATAAAGGTCTGCAAAGACGACCTCCATCAGTGAAAATGATAATTTCATTTCTTTCAATATACCATGAAATTGAAGTGTAAATATTAATTAATCCAATTCTTCTCATTTTTCTTAAATTCTTTACCAATCTATCAGGTTCAAATGTTTGACCATACCAGTCTCCATTTAAGAACACTTTTACACTATTCATAATTTGTTTAGGTTGAAGACTTTCAAGAGATTGAACTCCTAAATCATCTAAATAAATTCTTACTTGTTCAGGATTTGAATGAATAGTAATATGACACATTAAAGCCATGTTTTTTACAATACCGATAGGAGCACCTTCAGGAGTTTCATAAGGACAAATTACACCCCATTGGGTACAGTGAAGCTTACGAGGTTGAACCGTTTTTAGTGATTTGTCCATAGGATAGACAATACGACGAAGATTCGATAAAGTACCAATATAAGTTAAACGAACCATTGTCTGAGATACACCAGTTTTAGGTTTTGATGAATTCTTTAATCCCCATGAACCATTAGATAGTGAGAACTTTAATCCACTTTCAATTTCATTAGGTTTAAGTTTCTTAGTTAAATTTTGAGGTAAATCATCAAATCTTCCCTGAGCTTCATCCTTTTCACAACCAGTTTTAATTTCTTTCACAAATTTAGTAAATAAATTACGGAATAATTGAGCCATTAATTCTCCACTTGTTTCAACACGACGATTCATAAAAGAATCTTTATCATCGTAATCAAGAATACCAAGATGGCATTTAAATAATTTATTAATCATGTATCCAAGGAAATAAGCCTTTTTAATAGGTGAAGGACCAACTTGAGGGAATAATTCTTCACAAATAGCATTGAATACAAAAGATAATTTGCATGCAGGGTCTTCTTTAAATTTATTCCATTGAACACCTGTTAAATTTCTTGAGATATATTCTAAAGCAAGTTTTTGAGTTGTGATTCCAAAGTTTTGAGCTTCTTCAATAGATGCATTCATTAATTCAATCATTTGTTGATTGTTAGGGTCATCAATATCATACACAATTGATTCAATAATTTTTTTATCACTTACAACATTTAAAGCTCTGAATAAAACAACAACTGGAATTTCTTGTTTTAATCTCTTGAATCGAATCTTTAAAGCTCTTCCACCACTCTGTTCCTCTTTGGCTTTCATCTGTAAATATACAGGTGATACATTAGCAGGAGCATTAGGGTGAATGCAGTAAACTTCAACTTTTTCACAATATTTTTGTTGGGTTCCACCAATCTTAAAAGATAATACTTTATTTTCAATACGTTTTTCTTGACCAATTATAACTTTTTCAACACCTTTAATAATAAAATAACCACCTTGGTCAAAAGTACCTTCTCCCATTTCAGTTTTAGTTAAATTAGTTTGGTCAGATAAAACACAGAATTTTGAACCAACCATAATAGGAATTCTTCCACAAGGATAACTTGGGATAGTTTGAGGTTGTTCTTCAATGGTTTTAGTAGAACCATCTGGATTTTTCTTAATAGTGACCATTTTATAATGAATATCAATGTTTAAACTTCCTGAATATGTTAAATTTCTTAATCTGGCATCATTGGGATACATGGGTTTATGAGGGGCATCGTTTAATACAGGTTTACTAATATATACTTTTCCGAATTCAACTTGAAAATATCTGTTAATTGATAAACTTTCATCATCTTTACCAAGTTCTCTTCTATCAGGAATTCTAATAGTAAAATCTTTTTCTTTAACAATTTGTCCAATTTGAGTTGTCATAAAATAATTGAATGATGATAAATGATGTTGAACTAAAACATCAGGCTGTTTGAAATAAGTATCAATTACAGTCCAAGTATCATCACCCCAATTGAATTTACTAATTTGTTCTTCTTGGTTTTTTTCGATTTCTGACATTGTCTTTACTCTATAATATATATTTCTAATTTTTTAAGTCCAAATTTAATTTCATACTTTTTTTTATTTCATTTTTTTTTTCATTTAGTTAAAAATAAATTATTTTAAGTCGAATTTTTATTTTATTTAAATTTAATTAAATAATATATTTTTTAATTTTCTTCTTTTTACTTCCTTTCTTTCCATTATAAAGTTTTAGTTTAATTATTTTAGTTAAATTTTCTTATTTATTGTATTTTTATTATAAATATTTAAAAATATTGATGATTTTATAATTGCAAAAAGTTTATTTATGTATTATTTTGATTAAATATGAAAGTTAGTTCCATTTTTATATATCATATCCTCATAAAAAAGTTTGTTTGTATTATCATAAGCCTTCATATAAAAGACTAGATTAGGATACTTCAAAGAAATTTGTTTCAAATATTTATATGGGACAGAATGATAAGTGTTAAAATAAATTTTAATACCATCCATTGTCTTACAAATTTGAGTATCAAAAGTATTTGATACTGAACCAAAATAATTCAAATAATCAGTATGATTACTAATCATTGTTCCATTAAATGCTAGTGTCATATCCAATTCATTCATATGATTAAAATTTTCTTGATAAAACATTAAAATACTTGTTTCATCTAAATTATTATTATCATCTACATAAAATTTAATTTGTAGTATATTGTTTACAATTGAATAATTTCCATTTGTAAATGCAACAGGATTTGGTAATCTTGACACACTCTTTTTCAATGCACTACCTAAGCCATTCATACAAGTATTATATGTACCAATAGGAATAGCAGAAGGATTACTAACAGGATTTATTTTAAAATCTGAATAATTAGAAGAATAATGTGAAATAGGATAAGTATTATATTGTTGTATAATTTCATATGAATTTACAGATTCAACCGTATTTGATTCTTGATAATGACTCGTTTGAACAACCTCTTGCTTACTCTCTGGTAGATTAGTAGGTTGTGCTTTTTTCATTGCCCAATATCCTTTTAATTCAGTAGTATGAGTAGAATTTTCTAGTTTAGATTCAGATTGTGTTGTATCCTTTACAAGAATTGGAACACTATCATTTGATAAATCAATATTTTTCTTTAAAACATCTTTAAAACTTACACTTTTTTGAACAGTTTTTGAGGGTTGTTCAGATGAAGTCAAAAAATCTCCCAAAGAAAGTTTATCACTTGGATTATTAATAAATTCAGGAGGAGTATAAAGACTATTTGAATCTCTAGTAAAATATTGCTCTAAAGAGGATTTATTTACGTCTTCAGTTGTTGACGGAAGTGGTGAATAACCTCTCTTCCATTTACCGTTTTCATCAAGGTCTTCCTTGAATTTAGGATGTTTGTATGAAAAATCCTTAAAACCTATACTTTTTTTCGAATTCATTTTTTGTCTTGTTGTTTTCTTTTCAAATAATTTAATAAGTTTATTATGTTTAAATAGAATTTTTCATTTTTTTATTTATTTATTTACGTTAATAAAACAATATATATCGTATATATACGTTATACATAATATGATAGAGTTAATTAATAAAAAAATGAATATTATTTCGACCGTTAATAAAACAAATAAATAAAGAATAAGAATTTTGATAAAAATGGATCAACCAAAAAAACGAATATTAAAAAATTCAAAAAAATCAAATTTAAATGCAGAAGAAAAAGAAGAAAATTCGATTGATTCGGGATTAATAAGTTTGGTAAACAAAAAACCCGAATCATCTAAAAAAGATTTTCAATTATATTTTCATCAAAAATATGCAGTTTTAAAGAATATTGAAATTATATCACGTGGTGACCCTTATATTGAAGGAGTAATGGGACAATTACCCAGAATGGGTAAATCACATATTATGTTAGGTACAATTTTGGAATATTTAAAAACAAAAGAGTATTCAAATGTATTAATTTTATCAACAGCTCCGAATGATAGTTTACCTCCATTATTAGAAGATTTAAATAAATATAAAGATTTTGAAGATTTTTATTTTGAAAGAATTGAAGAAGATATGGATGAGAAAGATTTTAATGAAAAAATGAAAAAGAAGAATATATTTTTGGCATCAAAACAATTTTTACAATATCGTATTGAAAAAGAAAATATATTACCTTTACCTACTATTGATTTATTATTTACAGATGAAATTCATAATGGAGGATGTACTGATTTATCAAATGATATTTTTAAAATTTATGGTTCAAATGCTCACAAATTTTATGTATCGGGAACTTATGGTTCAGCAATGGATTATTTTAGAATACCGATTGAAAATTTAAATTTATTTGATTTGGAAAGTATTGCTTTATGTAAAAAAATAACTAAAAGAGAATATCAAGTTAAATTAATTGAGAAACATGGACCATTAATGAAAAAATGTATAGATGAAGAACCAAATTTGGGAAAAGTGGAAGAATTTTTTAATCGTTTACCGAGTTTAGTTTTACATTCTGTTAATTTGACGGAAGAGATGTTAGATTCATTAAATGATTTTAATAGAAATAATGATACAAATTATGGATTATCTTTGAAAGCATTTTTTGAATTAAATGATGATAAAGATGAATTTCAAAATTCTGAAAATTTAATTCAATTATGTAAAGGTATTTTTCCAATTGATTCTGAAAATAAAACAATTATAGATAATATAATTGCTAAAAATAGAACAATTAATTTAAGAGGATTTCAATTAGAATATCCTTCTATTATTATGTGTTTTTTACCATTTGGTAGAGGACAAAAAATTAATGATGTATCAAAATGTTTTCAAAAATTATTTTTTGATAATCATATAAATGATGATTTTGATATTTTAATTTTAAATGATTCTGAATCAACTTCAGATAAAACATCATTAGATAAAATTAATAAAAAATATAACTCCATTATTGGAAAAAAGAAAGGTTTATTAGTATTAAGTGGTAAAAAATGTATGATGGGTATTTCTATACCACGTTGTGATGTTGTTATATTATTTAATACATGGTCAGAGTTAAATCCCATATTTCAATCTATGTATCGATGTATGACAGATGATTATGATGAACCAATGAAAACTAACAAACCTCAATTTGTAAAAAAATATGGACATGTTATTGATGTTAATTTTCATCGTCAAATTCAATTAATTGTTGATTATTCGAGTAATATATTTTCGGGTATGACAACACAAGATGCAATTAAAATGGCATTTGATTTAAATTTATTTGAAATTGAACAAGAATCATGGCATAATACAGTATTTGAAGAAGATGAAATAGGTTTTGAAGAACTTAGTGATAAAATTTATCAATCTTGGTTTGAGTTTGCTGATAGTAAAAGAGTAAATAATATAATTGAAGATAGATTTTTGGATAATATTAATTTAAATAATGATATTATTAATTTTATGAATGGAGCTGATGTTAATATTAATAATCAGTCTTTATCAAATAGTATAGATATTGATTTACATCGTGACCATTCAAATGTTAAAAAGGGATATAAACCTAAAAATGATGAAGACAAACAAGTAGGAGGTGGAGGTAAAAAATTAAAAGAAGAATTGGAAGAAATTGATTATGAAAAAGAATGGAAAGAATTACAAAAATTCAAAGATTTTTTAAATCATATTATATTTTTAGTAATTATTTTAACAATTTATGAACCATCCATGAATCAATTTAAGAATATGTTTGAATTTATTCAATCAAGACCTTTATTGAAAACTATTTTTTATCAAAAAATTAAAGATTGGTTTAAATATGATAATATTCATATACAACAAAATCAATTAGATTTTAATGAAAGTATGTTTAAATTATTTAATTTATATTTTCCAAATGGACATTTACTACATAAAAATATTAAATTAATGAAAGAATTATTTTGTTCAAATTTAAAGAATCCTAAGATTTTACATCGTATGATTCAACAATATATAACAAATACTGAACTCGAAATCAAAAATTTCGGAAATGTATCAACACCGAATGAAATTGTAAATCATATTGTTGATAAAGTACCTGATAGTTATTGGAAATTTGAAAGAAAAATGTATGAACCATGTTGCGGAAAAGGTACATTTATATTAAAAGTTATTGAAAAAATGATGACACATTTAAATAAGAAGTTTGAATCAGATGAATTAAAATACAAATATATAATTGAAAATTGTATATATTATTCTGATTCTGATTTATTAAATATTTATATAACAAATGTACTATTACGAAAAAATATTAATAAAATTAAATTGAATTATCACTGTGGTAACAGTTTAAATTTTAATCCTTTTGAATTTTCAAAATGGAATATACAAAAAAGGTTTGATATTATATTTATGAATCCTCCATTTACAGATGGTTCAGGTGCTCGAGGAGCAAATCATAAATTATGGGAACATTTTGTAAGAAAATCAATTCATGAATGGTTAATACCAAATGGATTATTAGGAACAATGCATCCTTCAGGATGGAGACATATTGAAGGAATTTGTGGAGACTTATTAAAGAGTCGACAAATGATATATTTAAAAATATTTAATGAAAAACAAGGTAAAAAGATCTTTAATTGTAATGTAAGATTTGATTTATATTTATTAATTAACTTACCTAATATGAGACCTACTGAAATAATAGATGAAAATGGTAAGAAACTATTTTTAGAAATAAGTAATCAGTTGTTTATACCAAGTAAAAATATTGAATATATTTATTCATTAGTTGCTAAAAATAATGAACCTACTTTTCAAATTATTTATGATAGAAGTATGTATGGTAGTGATAAAAAAAATATGAGTAATAAAGAAACAGATGTATTTAAATATCCATGTGTTTATTCGATAAAAGTAAATGATGAACCAAAATTCTATTATTCAAATGAAAGAAAGGGGCACTTTGGTATCCCTAAATTAATATTTGGAAGTGGTGCAACTGGATTTTTGAAAGATAAAAACGGTGAATTTGGATTAACAAATTATGCTAAAGGTATTATAGAAACACCTGAAAATATTGATAAATTATATACATTTATGAAGAGTGATAAATTTGAGAATATAAAGGAGAGTTTATATATAACCATGAATGAGATTAATTTTCAGGTATTGAGATTGTTTAGAAAAGATTTTTGGAAAAAATAAAATCTTTAATTGAATAATATATTAAATTATAATAGGATAATGTTAATTAAGAAGAATATTGATAAAATTATTAAATTAAATAAAAAAAAAAGTACAAAAAAATTTATAAAAATAAAAAAAGTACAAAAAAACAAAAAAGAAAAAGAAAATAAAGATATATTTGAGAAAAATAAAATATTAGTTAGTAAATTAGATCGAAATAGTAAATATATTTTGAATCATTTTGAGGATAAAGTAAAAGAATATACCAATGAAATATTAATAACAGCTGACATTCCTAAAAAATTAAAAAAAGATATAAAAAAAAAGAAAAATGAATATTTGGATGTTTTTGTAAATATTATAAATAATTTAGATAATATATTTAATCAAATGAATACATTAGATGATATAATATTATATAAAAATATAACGAATGAT